>ENA-UOTZ01000276-UOTZ01000276.1-compost-metagenome-genome-assembly--contig:-NODE-276-length-43105-cov-13.687041_pt1 | contig 43105 bp, 28 predicted proteins | sample MGYA00238144_ERZ746983 | MGnify/ENA primary metagenome ERZ746983 (study PRJEB28759, sample SAMN06268863) | compost metagenome | isolation source: single cell | place: USA: California, Emeryville, Joint...
TGTTAAAGCTCGAACTGCATTGAATTGCCCGAATATAAAACCAAAGAAAAACTGGAAGAGAAGCTCTTAATGGCAATCTTCGAAGGCTCAGAAGGCTACTGGATTACCTAAGCGACTTGAAATAATATCGATCTATTACAGCCATTATATGATAAAATATTAGTTCATTATTATAATACAGATTAACTCTATCAAATCTAACAAATCAAGCATTGCAATAATCCTCGACTTCACTGAGAGAGTTGAAAGATTACATCAGCTTGAGTTATCTCCAAGCGGTGTTTAATGACATAATTAGCATAAATTTTCTCTCTCATTCTCGATAAATATCTTTCATTAGTATTAACCTCTTAACCATCACTATAATAATTTACTCAGAAACGCTAGAAATGCTTCTTACGTCAACGTCAAGCATAAAAACGCATCAGATGTAGGCTAGAGAAACATATCCCACCCAATGTCGCAAATTAGCTGCGGTAGTAGTTCCCATACCATCCAAATCGCTGACAGGTAATGACTCTTGATCAATTGAGGTGCTGTACCCAAGTAACACCCCATTTATTTTTTTCACGTTCAAATTTTGCTCCAAGTATAAGCTTGTAAGCAATCCGAAAGGTACTGACATTCTTCCGCACCAGGACCATTTCGCGTCCCTGTAATTCTCTTCTTGATTAACATACTTCATAAACAACTCCACCTTCTGTTCAGTTATTTCTCCCTCTAAGCACGTCTTGATAATCTCATGATCATACTCAACAGCCAATTTTTTCCCTTTTTCGTCTGCTCCATAACGAGCAAAGTTTTGTCCACCCCACCCCTCATCTCCATAGTGAACAGCATCATTAGATATTAAAATACTCACATCCTTTCCCCATTCTAGCCCTTTTTCTTTCATCAATTGTCCTAATTTATCAGCAAATGATTTTGCAACCTCTTTCATTCTTGCAAATGACATAGAGGACACGAGAATAGAAATGAATTCAAAATCTTTGTTCGCGTATTGCAAAAAGGGAAGCTCGGCTTCTACTGACCACTCTTGGCTTTGAAAATCGTCATTTACTTCGAAATAATCCTTTGGGAGGAGAGCTATGATCTCATCTCGTAGTGGAGATACCTTCATTTTTCCATAAGGTCCTTGCCAATGGGTGAAACTGTCAAAGACTAGTTTATCTTCGCAGCCCAAGCTTCGGCCTCTGTGAAACACACCGAAGAGAATAACGGTCTTGGCTTTGATGTTTTGAAGACCGAGAGGATATATATATCCCACGTGTGTGTAGTCATCGTGAGGAGAGATCAATGTGCGACAGGGCTCTGAGATGATTGATTTCTGTTTAAGCAAATCTCCCTGTTTTTCGAGGATACGAGGCATAATAGCGTCCATTCGGGTCTTAGTGTGGGCATATCCAACTTCGTCTGCAAATTTTTCTCGGATTTTTTCTTTAATTTCGGTTGAAGTGGACACCATATCAAAAGTACTTTGATTTTGATTTTCTAAGATAAATTTTCGAATAAATCTTTGTTCATAATAATCATTATGAGAGGAAGAAAAAAGATCTTGAATCGGTTTTTCGACTATAAATTCAAACTAAGTTGGAATATTACCGACACTCCATTGAATCTGATGATAGCTAGAGTATAAATGAGAAATTACTTCTTATCATTCAATAATGGAATGAATTGGATTTCGCGGACTCATATCTGGTCAAAGCTCCCATAGTGCTGGACCAATGGGACACAAATCCTTAATGAGAATTAAATAGAAACATTGTATAGAAATATTTACAAGATCAGAAAGATCCATCTCAGCAAATTATAAATCTTGAATGGGAAATATCACAACACCCAATGCACTCTCCCGCATAAAAAATATTAAGCTCTTTCTTTCAATAGCAACAGATATGGATACTTAAAAATTATGTGAAAATATAGAGACTATTCATATGTTTTAGTAAATTGTGAAATCCTTAAATTTTTTGATGGAAATACTTTTTGGCATTTAAGAAAAAAGTTAGCATATGGCAAATACTTGCAGGAAATGGAATTCAATTTAAGAAGGAAGCAAACTATGAGAGGATGGGCACTCAAAATAAAGAACGCGAGGCTCAGATAGGTTATCTACTTTGTGTTATAAGATTTACTGTGCTTCGCTTTGATTAAATATCATACCGTAAAATTTTAAGTGATTATGCAATCACTGAAAACGGCATCATTATAACACAGCAGAATAAACAATTTAAACCGGTTAAAACAGAAAAGATATAAATCTCTCAAAAAATTTACCTCAAATAGAAGGATTCAAAAATTCAGTTATCCCAAGTTAGTGTTTCTAAAGACTTTCAAGCTAGTATGGAAAATAAAGGAGACAACTTCGACGAATATAATGAATTAGTACACAAAATTGATGCTTACATTGAAAAGATCAATAATGATAGATCTTATCAAAGAGATCTTTCTTTATACATCGAAACAAGAGCCATGATTCATCAGTACGATGCAGAAAACAATGAAAGCTTCGAACTTCTTTATGATGTTCATAAAAATTTTTTGAGCGCAAATTCTGATGCGAAAGTGCTGCTTTTAACTGGAAACCCTGGCGTCGGAAAGTCCTTATTTTGTAAATATTTGCAAAAGCATCTACTGCTTGATTGGGACGGCAAATATTTGGATTCTATTGAATGGTTACCACTGTATGTCAACTCAGCAAAGTTAGAAAACCCCAAGAAGTCCGCTGCTCATGAAGTGTTAACGAAAGCACTTAATCTCTCACAAGAACAAATTTCTATGCTCCAAAGGGTGAAAATACCCCGATTATTATTTATTTTCGATGGATACGAAGAAATACAGGAAAGTAAATCCTTGGAGTCAGAAGAGAATTACATCGAAAAGAACTTTTATATGACCAATAAATTTGGAGAGTGCTGTGATCGTGCAAAATGCATTATAGTTTGCCGAGAACAAAATGTATCTAAAGTCAGCAGGAGAGATCAATTTTTTGCACCTATAGAACTTACCAAAGGAATAGCCGTTCCAGGCTCTTTCATGGAACGGTTCATAGTACCCTTTCGCGATTTAGATATCACACTTTACTTGCGAAAATATACTGCTCTTGGAAATAAAGAGCTATCGCAAGATCCAAAACATCTCTTGCTCCAAACTGAATCTTGGAGTCTTGCTACCGCCTATGAAAAATTAATTGATGAATTTCAGATCGGAGACTTAGTGCGCCTGCCATTTAACCTTTATCTTGCTGCTCATGTTCTTTTTACTCTAAAAGAAAATCTGCAGAACGAAGGTAAGAGTGCTGAGAAGCTAACACAAGAGAACTCTAGAGTTTCAACTATTATCAAAAATTCTCAGAAGCTTACAGGATTCAAGAAAAATATCCAGAAAAAGGACGCAACAAATACGAACTTGTTAAACGTTACACTCTGGAATTTATACGAATCCTTCATTGCTCATGCGCTCTCTCAAGACGCTGGGCCAGAAAGTAGAAAGGGTCAATCATCACCTAACGAAATGAATCATGAAGAAATTTATTTAGGTCTAAAAACGTTGAGCCTCACTTCAGTATCAAGTTTCCATAAATTTCAAGATAAGAAAATCAACGAACCGTTGCTAGTTTATTGTGGGCTTCTTAGAAAGACGGAAACTACATCCCTCCTATCCACTCTTGAATTTCAAAGCAAACTACTACTAGAATTCATTGTGGCGAGGGAGATGGTCAGCGAAATAAACGATTTTATTGCAACTGGAGAATTGCTTCCTAATACAACCATTTTATTGAATCAAAAGCTTCTCCATGGAGGAGCACCGATTGTGAGTTTTTTGGCCGATGCCCTCAGGACAGGCAAACTTAACGCTACAGAGTTACTGAATATTGTGAAATTATCTAAAAACACACAAGCCTCAAAGGAAACAGTTTCATCAATGGGTCGAGAGAAAGCAATAATGGACAACGCCAATTTAGGACCTGAGGAAGAAGAGAAATCAGTCTCAAAAGTTCTGACTAAAGAAGCAGCAAACAATAATCCAGTAACCACAAGAGCCACCAGTTTGTTTGCTGTGGCTGCCGCAAATGCGATGACCATTTTAAACGCTGCAAATTACGATTTCCGAAACTTGGACTTGAGCCACATTCAAATTCCAGGTGCTTGCCTTTGCTATGGCTTGTTTGAGAACACAAATTTCAGTTACGCCAATCTCGAAGGAGTTGATTTTACAGGGGCTTGGCTAAAAGGAACTAATTTTTCCCACGCAAAAATGGCAGATATTGAATTAGGGGTGTTTCCTGAAATTAGGTTAGAAAAAGAACTAAGAAGCTTTGCTTTTTCCGATGACGGCAAAAAATTGATCGTAGCTGCCGAAGATAATGTAATAACTTTTGAGAAAGACCCGAAAAGGTCATTTTATAAAGAGATTCGGAGGTTCGAAGTTGGAAGCAAGTATTACAGTTCATACTTTAGCAAGGATGGCACAAAACTCTTTCTGATCGACCGAGAGAGCAACATTCAAGTTTGGGATGCAGCTACCGGAAAATGCATTCAAGAAATTGAGGATCTAAGCGTTCAGCGAGGGGACACTCTATTGAGTTTCGACAATGAAATTCCTCTAATTGTGGTACATAAAACCAAAAGCTACAAAAGACATTTTTCTTTGTGGAACAACGGCAGCAACGCTCCCTGGGAAATCGAAGGGAAAGCAGAAGATCTCAGTCCTGATTCCAGATTGATACTTGGTGAGAATAGCGCCATCAAAATTTGCGCATGGAACTCTAAAACAGGAAGATGCCTGCTAAAATTCACAACCACTGATGCAAAGAAGAACTTATTAACGTTCAGCTCAGACGGCAAGCAAATATCCACTGATTCCTACTCAAAATCCGTTTGTTCATGGGATGTGATGAGGGGTCATTTGATAAAACAATCATTCGCTTTTTCTTCTTCTAACCCAGTCCATTACTCTTCCATCAGCCTAGAGAATAAATCGCTTGTGGATAGGAAAAGAGATTACTATATAAGTGAAAATACAAAGACTAAGCAATGGGGTTGCTTGCTGGAATCCATCCCATCACCAAACTTTCGGAAATATAGTTGTCATGACCATTTACATTCTGCGGAAATGTTTAAAGATAATATTATTACCCCACAGAAATTTGGATCTATTGGACCATGTGGAAAGCAAATTGCTGCTTTTAAGCTTTCATCAAAGAGTATCTGTATTTGGGAAACTTTCAATAGGTGGAATGATTTCAGAATAAAAGGTACAAATAAGTTTCAGCTGAACTTATCTGGAGCGAACATCGATTCCGCTGAAGGTCTCTTTGAGGGGAATGCCATGATCTTGAGACAATTAGGGGATTATAAATACTTTAGTCAAGAGTTCTTTGAAAAATGTATTGTGGGAGATGACCCTGACAAGATTACCGAGGTTAATCTAGCAGACCAGAAGATCACTGACATTGATGCGCAATTAATATGTAAAAACACCTCTTGGAGAAATCTTCAAAAACTTGACTTTTCTAATAATGGAATGAGTGAGAGCGGCCTGGAATTTATTTGGAGAAATGAAAGCTGGTCGGTATTGGGAGAGGTTAATTTTGCAAGAAACAATATAAACACGGAAAACGTAGGGAAAATTATCCCAATGAGTGCATCAGTTGTAGCAAAAAACATCCAAATACTTAATCTCTCCTCAACTCAAATTGATGGCATGGGAGTCTGGAAGATTGCCGAAAGTGATATTTTCCCAAAATTGAAAGAATTTTATCTCAATAATAATCACATTGGAGATACTGGTTTCTTCGCCATCGCAACAAAATCTCAGTGGAAGAATTTGAAAGTGCTAGGACTGTCAGAGAATGGTATCACTGAAAAGGGTATTGAAAAATCAATAGCCAACAGCGAGTGGGTGGATTTAGAAAGGTTATATCTCGATAAAAATCAGATCAGGGACGGCGGAGCTCTCATTATTGCAAGAGACTCAAAGTGGGTGAACCTGAAAATCCTTGACCTATCAAATAATAACATTTATAATGATGGGTGCGTATCCATTGCTGAAAAATCGAATTGGCCAAATCTAGAAGAGCTTTACCTCAAACAAAATCACATTTCAGACAAAGGGGCGCTCGCAATTATCAGCTGCTATTCAAGGTGGCCTCGCCTCAAGCTGCTCGACTTACAATCCAATGAAATTGAGTGTGAAGATGAAGCCTACACGAAATTTGAAAATACAATTTCGCTGAAGATAGCAAGCATTCACACTCCATCTATTAGTAGTCAGCTGAAATCAATTGATGTAGGAGTTAAAACGAACGATTCTCATGAAGAAGGAGATTCTAGTCAGGCATTGAAAAATATGAAGTATCTCAATTTAGCCGATAACTGGATTGGTGAGTTGGGCGCGGCTTTCCTTGCGAGTTCTGGATTGTGGAATAATCTCGAGGAAATAAATTTAAGGAATAATTCAATAAATGAGCAAGGTGCAGAAGCCTTGAGCAGAAATAAGACATGGGTCACGCTTAAGGTTTTGGATCTGGGATCTGAGATGACCTCATTCTCAAGAAACCAAATTGGTCCGAAAGGAGCCTTATATCTAAGTCAGAACACTATCTGGAAACAACTCGAGACGTTTAACTTAGCTTGGAATAGATTAGGTGATACTGGAGTTGCTTATTTGTGCGAAAACACAACGTGGACACGCTTAGCCGTTCTCAACTTAGCTCAAAATAGTATTAGCGACGCTGGAGCTGCAAAACTAGGTAAAAAGACAGATTGGAAGGAGTTACGAGACTTGGACTTAGCAAGGAATTCTATTAGTAGCGTAGGTGCTGCTGAGTTGGCTAAGAACCAAGAATGGCAGTCATTGGAAACACTTGATCTCTCTGACAACAAGATTGATATTGACGGCGTACTCGAACTTTGTAATAACGCGAATTGGTTAGAAATGAAAGAACTGAAGCTACACAATAACCCTATTATTATCGGCAAGGCGAAGCTGAAGCATAAGTATTGCTTATTTTGATATCTTCAGCAACACCAGAATTACTCGTGTGTAGGAACAACAACCTTTTTTCGTTATATAGTTAAGAGATTATGAAGCACTATTTCTCGCCCCAAAAAATGTTTCTTTGAGATCGTTGCCATTGAATAATAACAAAAAAATTAATAAAATAAGAAAATATTTGAAGTATTAAAATGTTTGCTCTGGTACGCATAACAATATAAGAAAACCCAGATTCGTTATCCATTAAAGTCAGCAAAATAATTATCTTTTTTGATGTAATTTAGTTATTAATTTTAGATGATTATGATATAAGCAAACAAGAAATCAATGCGTGAGTGATCAGACACCGAGAATTTCTTGTCATTTACTTAATTGGTATGATCGTTTTGATTTCACCACCGAATTTTTTGCGCTTCCTCCATCTTTTCGTGTTGGCGTGAAATAACTCTGTCCCAGTCCCATACCCATCCCCATTCCTGGGTAATCAAATTCAAGAACGATTTGTTTTGTTTGCTGGAATTTTCTTCTGAAAACTTTTCCCTTCGAGTCTTTACCCTCTTTGCTAGCATCTTTCTCATTCAAGAAGTTAGTTAGTTCAGCTCCATTGTTCGATTGCTCTTGGCTATTATCTACGCTCTCATTTTCTTGAGCTTTGTAACTCTTAGGTTTCTTCATCTTCTCTCGAATACTTCTCACGAGCCTCATTATCGTCGTGACAATCGTTGAAATGACCAATAGCACACCAATCAAAGCGTTTGACCCGACTCCAACTAATATCAAGATAATCAAGGCGGTTCCTATTGAGGTTCTGACATCATGAGATAGGTTTTGATAATAATCATCTATTCCAAGTATAGTTGCCAGAAGTCCCATTGTTATCTTGATCAACTGATTGAAAATCATCAATCCAATCTGAAGCCTCGATTTGAATGGCTTATAATAAATCACACCGATTAAAACGGCTATCGCTGCTCCCATATAAAACAACGCTTGCATCACTCCTAGGTCTTGAACAAGGAAGAGAACAAGCACGACCACTAAGGATTGTAATGTGAGGATGACTAAAAAGCTTCTTGTTATTGGATTCGACTCTTTCAGTTCTTCACTAAGAGATCTGTAATTATGAGGAACTGTGACAAAATCGGTTCTCTTTTGTGTCTTCTTGTTGTTGGCCGGAGAGTTTGGGATGTTTCTTCGAGCCCGAATGACCCCATAGCGATCCATGTGTCCACCATATCTTTTGTTTAAGATATATATGGAGACCAAAATGATGATGCTATATGACGCAACAATAATAGAGCTCATTATGAGAGAGATCATTGCATAGGCTCCAGTTGAGTTGTTTTCTCTCATTTGGATAATGCTGCTCATAAAGAGCTCCCCAAAGTCACCTAGATACAGGCTCAAAAATGTATTCCATATTAGTATATTTCTCACTGAGGCAAACTTGCGAGAGATATTGGGCTTTCCGCTCAACACAAGGGTGATTAATGCAAAGACTCCTCCGATGGCTAGAACGAGAAGACTCTTGAACACGTTAAATCCATTATTCTCAAGAAGGACTGTGGAGGTTTCCCAGAACGCAAATTTTCCAATTGTAGAAGTTGCGATGACATCAGTATCTCTCTTGAGGCCTTCAAATGGGTTAGGAATCAGGGTGCTAAAGCTTAACTGCTGAATGAAAAGAACAAAGTTTGCAGGAAAGACAACGTTGATGTAGATGAAAATGCTAATTTCATTCAGGAAATCCACAAGAAGGGTTGCTGCTGAGCTGGCACCACCAAGAAGAGGAGGCAAGGCTGAACTGGCTCCCATGGTAATTTGAAAGGCTGTCTTTGCAATCTGAGCTCCTGTGGACCCATTTACGCAGTTGCTAAGCATATCCTCATCAGCTGCTGTTGGAAAAGCACAAGACATGCACACCCAGTTATTTGGGTCTGGGTAATATTTTTCTGGACATGTCAAAAGACAAGTGCCATCAACAACGTACAGATAAGTTCCAGGATGACACGATAGGCAATTAGAAGCTAAACCCCCATTACAAGTAAGACATGCTTGAGATGGATCATTTGATGATGATGGTTTATAGCAAGTGTTACAACTATTATTCAAGTAATCAGAATACCACCCAATACTTGGACAGCGTGAAAGACAACTAGAATTAGTTGGATAATAAAGGACTCCGCTCGAACAAGACAAACAATCGGTTGAGCTTGGGCCGTCACAAGTGGAACAGGAATATTGAGGGTGAGTAGCAGTCGATCCCCGGAAACAAGGCTCACAGACCAAGGTAGTAGTATTAGCATAGGTTCCTGGTGGGCACACCTTGAGACATGTGCCTTGATAGAGAAATGTTGAAGTGTCTTGACATGTAAGACAATTGCTTGAGCTTCCACCATAACAAGTCCCACAGCTTTTTAAAGAGCTACCTGCAGTCGCTTGATAGCATTGATTGCATGTATAAGTTGCCGACTCTGCGAAATATCCTGTGGGGCAGCTCAAGAGACATGATTCACCGACACTATGATAGAAGACTCCTATATGGCAGGTCAAACATTTTGCAGCACCTTCTCCTGAGCAGGTTTTGCAACTTTGTACATTGTCACCTGGATTACTCTCGTAGCATGGACTACAAACATTATTCACACTATCCCCCCAGTATCCATCTGGGCACGTACTCACACACTTCCCAGTTGAGCCAGTTGAGGAATCAAAAAAATAGGGTGAATTGCATGTGAGACAATTATCGGAATTTCCAGCTGTACAGGTTGCACATGACTGATCAGAAGGGACGGCCACGTCGTAGACGTAGCACTGTTTACAAGTTTTGGTTGAAGCGTCACCCCACCATCCATCAGGGCAGAATTCTTCGCAGGTGTTTGAAGGTGTAAGGTATGTTCCTGCGTAACAGGATTCACATGAGTTTGGTGTATTTGAAGTGCAAGTATAGCAATCACGTTCGGTATCTGAAGAAGATGAAGCCCGATAACATTGAGCACACGTTGCGGTGACAAGATCTTCATACCAACCAAGTGAGCAATGGGTGACACATTTGTTAGTACCACTATCATGGAATAGACCATCTGCACAAGTGTCACATTGATTTGAATATGGACCTGAACAAGTGTTGCATGACTCATCTGGATTAGTTGGAAGACTCTTTGTATAGCACGGATAGCAGACCCCATTCGAACCATAATAACCATCAGGACAGGCAGAAATACAGGATGAAGTAGTAGGATCTAAGAATTTTCCTGGATAGCAAGATAAGCAGTTAGTGGATGTTGATCCGGAACAGGTGTAGCAGGTCGAGTGACATGGAGAACATGTATATGTCGATGAATCACGCCATGTCTGAGGAGGACATACATACACACATTTATTATTCACGGGGTCAAGATACACATTCGGATAGCATGTAAGACAGTTATTTTCATTAGGGCCATTGCAGGTTTGACAGCTATGAGACTGAGAGCTGCTAGTGCTGCTGAACTGATAGCATCGAATACACTTATGAGTGGTGCTATCTGCATAATATGTATCTGGACAAGTCGAACCACAGGTGTTACTGAGCGGATTCAGGTACGTGGTTCCTGCGCAACTAGTACATTGATCTGCATTTGGCCCAACACAAGTATTACAACTGGAATGACAATATAGTAAAAAAATTTGAATAGATTTAAAGCCAAAAGCTTCGTTGCTTGGACCCTCATTCAAAGTACTCGTTTGATAAATCGTCATTGTTGTTGAAAAATGAGGAAATAATGTTGTTGTTCTGAAAAAAACAGCTTCTCTGTGAGTGGATGAACCACACATATTCTGAGGTGAATTATCCAGATTCCATCGCTCTGAGTATATTTGAGTTCCATCAACACTTAGATAGTACCATTCGCTATCCCAAGATTCGACAAAATAAAGTCTGAATGTGATCCTTGCTGCATAATGAGGATACAAACTCGAATAAGTCTTCGAGACCCAGGCACTTGATCCAAATTTTCCAAGTCCACCTAGCATATCTTCTCCGCAGTTGCTGTCCAAGTTCGAACTTCCAATACTTGATGTCCAGCCAGTAATTGAAGTCCACTGAAAATTAAACAGATCTTGCACTATCTTATTCCCAAAAGCATCCGTAGATGTCAGCTGACCTATAATGATGGTCAATATGTTTTAAACAACGCGATAGATTATTACAATTAATCGAGGTGAACGCGATAAACAACACCAACAACCTCCAAACATAGCCTGAAAAATACGAAAGCATTGAATTTCTGAATAAGAAATTTTAATCGAACTTAGGATAAATATTTAAATGCTTGAGTTTGATTATTCATTAATCACGACTGGAAGTTAACTAAATTTGCTAGCACACTTGATTCCTTAGTTATTATTATCAGTCATAGAGACATCTTCTATTCTCTTTGTAGCCTATGCTATGGTCTTAATCTGATAGCTTCGAGCAACTAACTCTCGGAAAGTCAATATAATACTAACCTTGGGCTCTGCGATTCAGTGCTAATCAACTTCCAAATCTAAATTATTGAACAAAAATAAAAATAGACATTTCAATAGTTTGACTCATTTGCAGAGATGCTCTTCCAATCTTTGGATATCGTCAAACTTAATCTTTCATTATTCTATCTCGAAATACTGCCCTATTCAATCTCATTTCATTCATTTTATTAAATATCTTACAGGAATTTCAAACCATTTAAAAAAAAATATTTCAGATATCAGTTAAATTAATCAACTCAAGCCAATGAGCCAAGTAGAAGTGTTCTAACTAATACTCTAGCAAATAGTGCTCACAACTCTTCCAAATCTTAGTGGTTCACTCAGTCTACTCATTCTGAATCTAGTTCTTCAATTTTATGCTCTCCATTAAATACTTTTATTCCGCTTTGGCAGAAAAATCATGATTTAGACTAATAAATCTTCTTTGAGATTGAGATGCTTTCAAGGAAATCCATAATATCTCTGATCTATATTTATTATTGCAAGATATTGGCTTTAAAGCTATTTCAAGCTTAACTTCTTTTAGGAATATCTGATCAGCTATCTCTTCAAAATCTTCAATTTTACAAAGCGTGATAATGAATGTATAGAATCGTGTAAAAACATTTATGATTAAACTTTCGTTGTATCGCCATTAGTAGTATTAGGAGGAAATAGATCCAAAATTATTACTATTTTATTTTGATTTTTTTCGAATCCAAAGTTATGGTTTTGCAGTTTTCCTTTATTGGTCAAATAGATCGGTAAAAAATACATCAATATTAAGATAGTTAGAGTACTTAGTGGTTAACTTTTGATACATGTGTGTATTTGACTAAGTCTATCTTTGAAGTGAATTCAATTTTACAGAAATGTCAAACAAGTGCCACTCTGCTGAAATGCAAACACACAGGCAGTATTCATAAAACGATTACTTACGACGATAATTTCCTTGTTTCGGAGTTCTCAAACTATATGGATTAATCCCTTTCGGCGTATTTATCTCACCCATTCCTGGGAAATCGAAGTCCAAAACAATCTGCTTTGTTTTTTTCTTTTTCCTCTCAATTCTCACCCTTGCCGTCGAAACTTTTTCCTCAGGGAAAAAGTTATTTGCCATTAGCCTGGCATCAGAATTATCAAGACTATTATCAAATGTTTCATGACGATCTTTCTGCTCCTGCTGATACCGCTCTAGCCTTTCCTGCTTTAACTTTTTAGCTAGCCTCTCCTTCTCTCTTAATCTCTTGACGCACTCTCCTATTTGTGAAAAGATCGTGGCAATAGCCAGCATCACTCCAACCAGGGCATTTGCAGCAACTCCTATGATAATTAGAATGATCAAGCCAGTTCCTATCGACGATCTTGAAGCCTCTGTTAGCCTTAAGTAATAGTCGTCTACTCCAAGGATAATTGCCATAATTCCCATTGTAATTTTGATAAGTTGATTGAGAATCAAAAGTCCTATTTGAATCTTCGATATGAATGGCTTGTAATAAATCACACAAATTAAGATGACAATCGCTGCGCCCGTGTAAACGAATGCTTGCATTAGTCCCAGGTCTTGAACGAGAAAAATGACAAGTACCACCACAAAGCATTGCAAGGTTATGATGATCAAGAAGTTTCTGGTGATTGGGCTAACCTCTTTTAATTCTTCACTTAGAGCCCTATAACCGGTCGGTGCTTCTACGAATACGAAGTCGCTGATCCTTTTTTTTGGGGTGGTTGGCTTATTTCTTCGAGCCCTAATGACACCATAACGATCTACATGTCCGCCGTATTGCCTGTTCAGTATGTAGATCGAGACGACAATGATAATACCGTATGACGCAACAACCAAACAACCAATTACGAGCGAGACTATTGCATAAGCTCCAGTTGAGGTATTTTCTCTCATCTGGACAAGGCTACTTAGAAATAGCTCCCCAAAGTCACCCAGATACAAGCTTAAAAAAGTATTCCACAAAAATATCTTCCGAATTGAGGTAAGTGCGCGATAAACTCTGGGCTTGCTTTTGAAGGGCAAAGTGATTAATAAGAGTAAGACTCCAATAGCTAAGACGACCACTGTTTTCAAAATTGTAAACCCATTATTTTCAAGAAGGACTGTAGAAGTTTCCCAGTACGCAAATTTTCCAATTGTGGAGGTTGTGATGATATCTGTATCGCTTTTTATACCTTCAAATGGATTAGGAACCATGTTACTCATGCTCAGTTGTTGCATGAAAAGGACGAAATTAGCAGGAAAGACGACGTTGATATAGATGAAAAGGCTGATTTCATTCAAGAAATCCACAAGAAGAGTTGCTGCTGAACTCGCCCCACCAAGGAGGGGAGGCAGAGCTGTACTGGCACCTAAGGCGACTTGAAAAGCTGTCTTTGCCACTTGAGCACTTGAGTCTGAACCATTCAAGCAGGTATTTAACAAATCGGTATCAGAGGTAAGAGGATAAGCGCACGACATGCACATCCATGTCTCTGGATCCGGGTAATATTTTTCTGGACATGTCAAAAGACAAGTGCCATCAACAACGTACAGATAAGTTCCAGGATGACACGATAGGCAATTAGAAGCTAAACCCCCATTACAAGTAAGACATGCTTGAGATGGATCATTTGATGATGATGGTTTATAGCAAGTGTTACAACTATTATTCAAGTAATCAGAATACCACCCAATACTTGGACAGCGTGAAAGACAACTAGAATTAGTTGGATAATAAAGGACTCCGCTCGAACAAGACAAACAATCGGTTGAGCTTGGGCCGTCACAAGTGGAACAGGAATATTGAGGGTGAGTAGCAGTCGATCCCCGGAAACAAGGCTCACAGACCAAGGTAGTAGTATTAGCATAGGTTCCTGGTGGGCACACCTTGAGACATGTGCCTTGATAGAGAAATGTTGAAGTGTCTTGACATGTAAGACAATTGCTTGAGCTTCCACCATAACAAGTCCCACAGCTTTTTAAAGAGCTACCTGCAGTCGCTTGATAGCATTGATTGCATGTATAAGTTGCCGACTCTGCGAAATATCCTGTGGGGCAGCTCAAGAGACATGATTCACCGACACTATGATAGAAGACTCCTATATGGCAGGTCAAACATTTTGCAGCACCTTCTCCTGAGCAGGTTTTGCAACTTTGTACATTGTCACCTGGATTACTCTCGTAGCATGGACTACAAACATTATTCACACTATCCCCCCAGTATCCATCTGGGCACGTACTCACACACTTCCCAGTTGAGCCAGTTGAGGAATCAAAAAAATAGGGTGAATTGCATGTGAGACAATTATCGGAATTTCCAGCTGTACAGGTTGCACATGACTGATCAGAAGGGACGGCCACGTCGTAGACGTAGCACTGTTTACAAGTTTTGGTTGAAGCGTCACCCCACCATCCATCAGGGCAGAATTCTTCGCAGGTGTTTGAAGGTGTAAGGTATGTTCCTGCGTAACAGGATTCACATGAGTTTGGTGTATTTGAAGTGCAAGTATAGCAATCACGTTCGGTATCTGAAGAAGATGAAGCCCGATAACATTGAGCACACGTTGCGGTGACAAGATCTTCATACCAACCAAGTGAGCAATGGGTGACACATTTGTTAGTACCACTATCATGGAATAGACCATCTGCACAAGTGTCACATTGATTTGAATATGGACCTGAACAAGTGTTGCATGACTCATCTGGATTAGTTGGAAGACTCTTTGTATAGCACGGATAGCAGACCCCATTCGAACCATAATAACCATCAGGACAGGCAGAAATACAGGATGAAGTAGTAGGATCTAAGAATTTTCCTGGATAGCAAGATAAGCAGTTAGTGGATGTTGATCCGGAACAGGTGTAGCAGGTCGAGTGACATGGAGAACATGTATATGTCGATGAATCACGCCATGTCTGAGGAGGACATACATACACACATTTATTATTCACGGGGTCAAGATACACATTCGGATAGCATGTAAGACAGTTATTTTCATTAGGGCCATTGCAGGTTTGACAGCTATGAGACTGAGAGCTGCTAGTGCTGCTGAACTGATAGCATCGAATACACTTATGAGTGGTGCTATCTGCATAATATGTATCTGGACAAGTCGAACCACAGGTGTTACTGAGCGGATTCAGGTACGTGGTTCCTGCGCAACTAGTACATTGATCTGCATTTGGCCCAACACAAGTATTACAACTGGAATGACAATATAGTAAAAAAATTTGAATAGATTTAAAGCCAAAAGCTTCGTTGCTTGGACCCTCATTCAAAGTACTCGTTTGATAAATCGTCATTGTTGTTGAAAAATGAGGAAATAATGTTGTTGTTCTGAAAAAAACAGCTTCTCTGTGAGTGGATGAACCACACATATTCTGAGGTGAATTATCCAGATTCCATCGCTCTGAGTATATTTGAGTTCCATCAACACTTAGATAGTACCATTCGCTATCCCAAGATTCGACAAAATAAAGTCTGAATGTGATCCTTGCTGCATAATGAGGATACAAACTCGAATAAGTCTTCTCGGCCCAGTCACCTGATCCAAATTTTCCAAGTCCACCTAGCATAACTTCTCCACAGGTGCTGTCCAAGTTCGAACTTCCAATACTTGAGGTCCAGCCAGTAATTGAAGTCCACTGAAAATTAAACAGATCCTGCACTATCTTATTCCCAAAAGCATCCGTAGATGTCAGCTGACCTTTATATTGTGATTATTTTTTCAATTTATTGATCGAATAGTAAGTTACCTTCGAGCAGAGGAGCTGAGAGTAACAAAAGCAACAAGCAAACCAAATCCGAAAGAGGGTGAACCCTTGAGCCTTGAGTTTTGAACTCCATTGAATCGATATGAATTATTTCTCAATTAGTAATTTAATATTGATAGTTTGTAAACCTCCTGTGTAAGAATTAAATGGTAATATTCTTGAAATTTTGATGTCAGCTCCGAAGAAGTAAATTTCTTCTGAGCTATAATCTGTTTGCAAATCTCATGCTGTTTCTGCATTACAGCGTTCAGTTAGTTTTGAACTCTGAATTCTTTAAATGTTCAAATGCTTGGTGATCCTCTTTTTTTTTAAAAAAAAAATAAAATCATAGCCTTCTGTTTTTATTTCGAATCTACCGGTTGATATTCCCATTGATCAGAGGTACTATTCCTACATGGAGGATGCTCTCAAGGAAAGATCATTGTCCTTTCTATTTATGGAATCCGCGACTTTGACCCACCACGAAGCATATAGTTGTAACTAAGTTACTTCAACAACAGCATCAATAATGACTTTGGCCATAACGTTTTATTTCTATGATCCAGAAGTAAGATCAGCATAATTTGATGGTATTAAATTATTTTAAATAATTTCATTAGACAGAGAGCACGTGTGCTCTGAAAAAATTTCAACTTCTCCAGGTCCAAATACAGCTATTTGCTAATTTCTTCAGATCGGTTTATAGAAGAATACTAAGATGGTAGAGTAGAGTAGGGAGCACAAAATTTATATCCCACTTTGTGAATGAATAGGCAATGAGTAACATAAAGAGATAAGGTAGAACGAAAAAATATTTTAATGTATCTCTCTAAAGTATGCAAGTACAATGAATTCTAGAAGTAAGGAATGGGAATGAAATGCATCTATCGAAGCTCAATAAATTAATTTTTAAAATTGCTTCTTTGCTGTAAATTCTTCCAAAATTTCTTCATTGTCCATAAACCTGTCAGTCTCAGCATGCTCTCGTGAATTGTTTCGGTTTGTTGCGCGATTTTGGTTTTCCTGGTTTGCATTCATTCGACTAAAGAGGTAAGGTTTCACTTTTTTAAATAAAATATTAGTCTGATTCGATGAAAGAGTAGAAATACTTTCAAAAGCATCTTGCCAGCTTCCTTGAGAAGGTTTGTCTTTTTCAGGGACCTGGAAGTTTGGGAAGAAATAAAAACCGCAATCAGGCTGCTTGTCATCTATAGCAGTTTTCAAGTATGAGTAAGATGAGAGCATTTCTTCTTACCTTCACTTTCGTTAACTGTCGGCGCTTGATTTGCTTCTGACTCGTCATTGGGGCTACTATTCTGATTGCTTGCATCGAGCTGAAGGTTCTTGAAAAAATTGATCATTGGCTTCATTGTTGCGGTAGCTCTCTCAGCTAACGGTTCCTCTTTGTCTTTGATGGCAATTTTCTCAGGAAACATCTATCGTTATAATGTAAGATTTTGAGAGTTTATGAGACGGAGACTTACTCTGCCAAGGCCAACTGCATTCTTCAATGAGCAACTAAAGGATTCAAGACTGTGTAGAGGTAATTATAGATCAAAGAATCGAATAAGTTTCTACATATTGGAGCTGGCTTGAGGATTCGCTTTGAGAGTAAAGGACATAACGGTTCTGCCAATCTGGATCGCAGGGTTAAAATCCGGATCCAACACGATATGGTTTTTGATAAGCACCAAAGTCCCAAATTTAGATGAGTTGTCCTCCAGGTAGTAATTGCCAAAAGAACTCCTTATAAAAGCATGAAGTCTTGAGACTGAGATGTCTCCTATCCGAACGTCACATTCATGGCCTCGACCCTATTTAATTTGGAATATCATCACAAAAACTCTTCCAATTCGTTTGTTTTACCAATTTAACAGGTTCTTTCATATCCAGAGTGTTTATTGCATAAAAGGTTTTGCTTTTGTCCTTAGAGAGGCTTTCAAGGACAATATAGTTCGACCCTTCAGGCTTTGGATGGTCAAACAAGTGTATTTTATTCGCCTCAGCCAATAAAAAATAATCTACAATCATTGCATGAGCGTTATTGCATTAGTTGGTTAGTACCTGGCAAACTCTTATGGCAGACCTCACAATCAGTATTCTTCCAATGGTAGATACTGCAAGTATTGTTATGCTTCACAATGCATTTGCTTTGAATCCAAGTTTGCAAACAGCTCAAATGGACCATGCGCACTGAACCTGAACATCCACAAGGAGCAACTAAGAAATCATCACTGGCAGTCTCCTGGTTCAAACAGATTCTGCATTGATTTTCTACTTGAGTATCGCTAGAAAGATTTCATCTCCATATCTTCTTCATTACGGAAGTTACCTCGGATTCACTTTGACCGAACGCTGAGCGTCCTGAAAACCGCTGTCCCCATAATCGTGATTATTAATCGTCTTTGAAAAATCATGGATCTGGAATTTTAACAAAGGCTAGTACCAGCTCAGAAAACGCCAAATCCTTAAATTGCTGCTCATCCTTGGATATGCATTGATTGACAAGCTCTCGAACCTTGAAAATCATCCGGCCGAGCTTAATAACGTCCCCCTCTCGCAACTTATATCCCTGTTTTCGAAATGAAAAATTGCGGGATAATTAACAAATTTCTCTTACCTTTCTGCCAGTCGAGTTCTTAATGCTTTTGGCAACTAGCCATAAATTTTCTGCAGAATTCTGGTCTGATGAGCTCTGACTGTCCGGCTCACTCCGTGTAAGCACAAAAGAACCTGAAATTCGATGTCAACCTTCTAACGCATAATTTTTGCATTCAATTACCTTCTATTTTCTTCAAACAGCCGAGTACTTTTGAATTTTCATTGATTAGTTTCTTCTCATTGACCAGGTTATTGATTAAATGAATGTCATTCTTGATCCGGACGATTTTCACGCTCGATGAAGCTTTCAAATTCCTCTTTGATATATGTTGGCTTTCATAATCGAATAGCCCATGGCTTTCTCTGGTCCATGTTGCAGCTTTCATTAAAACTCTGGAAGATTTTGAGAAGAAGAAGGATTTTTCTCTTACAAAGGTGCCTGTTTTTTCATCAGGTAGTGTTCCCACTTCTTGCAAAATATTTCTATTTTAAATCTCTGAGGTCGCACTCAGCTCGGTTAATTAGTTAATATTATATCCCGAGCCAGTTTTAAAACAATTCCGAATTCTCAGAGTCTATCCTGCGATCCAAATTAATTGAATTAGACGATACTAGAGAAGGAAAGGGAAAGAAAGTTTTCCTCTGCCGTGGCAAGGTGAACGGCTGAAATAGAAAGGGAGTACTAAAAGCCTTAGAATTGAGAATTTGTACTGATTTCTTCTGGAATAAGCTTGAAAAGTTTGATTAACAAGGTTTTAGGACTGAATCGGAAATCGAAATAGTTTGAAACCTGAAAATGGAAATCAAAAATTCAAAAATAGTTCCAACCAATTTTTTTCCGGGGTGCAGGATTCAAATTCATTATCTCAAAGTTAACGATTCTTCAAACAGTTCAAATTTAAATTCATGCTAAGGTATATTGGAAGTAAAAAGAAGAAATATTAGATCCAAATATATATATTTACTTCCGTGGAAAGTCAATTTTCAGTTTGTGTAATTTGCTAATCGACGTCCATTTTAGGATTTAGTACTCTTAATTGCTCCATTTAGATCACAAAATCCGAAAAGATACGAGAAATGCTTTGAAATGGAAATTCATTAGGATTAGATGGTGCATTGCGCTGAGAGATTAAATTCAGGAACTATTTGATCAAAGAGCTTTTAATTAATTATTGCCAAAATCGAGAGTTATGAAAAAGATATCTGAGACAATAAAATCAAGACTCACAGAAATCTACAACGACAGCGTGGTCAAGAAGCACTATGCCAAGATTTACGAATGTGCTTTCAGAGGAGTAGTTCGACCTGACCCAACAAAGTCTTTGGATTCGTTGAGAGAGCTGGTGCAAGAATCTGAGAGAGACACGATCACCTTTTCCGTCAACATGTTCGAAATTTTAATCATGGATTGCTTAAGTCAAAACATGCTTGAGGTAGAAATCAAAGCCTCTCTTGAAGATTGCACTGACTCGAAGCAAATGATTGAAGATTTCGTATCATTTTTCTCAGAATTTAAAGCGAGACTCGCAGAACCCGAAGATAAAACAGCGAAGACCACGCTTAATTCATCGATTGAGATTCCAAAGATCATGGATGTTGAATGGAAGCTTTTATATAATATCTCCTCGACTTATGTTTACAAATTGAACAAGGATTTGTACATAATCACGCTCAAAGTCCTCGATGAGTCGAACACCCTCAAGACCCTTGAGTTTAAATGCTCTTACGAAGAGCTTCAAGACCTCGTTAGTACCCTCCAACATGCCTGCAAGAGCATCGGAACTGCGTGCCAAAATGCTGAAGGACTTCTTAAATAAAAATACGTGTAGACTGAAATTTCATATAAAACGTAACTAACTCGCTCGTGAAATTCCATGAAGTTATGATTTCGTTGACGTGGGTCTATATAATTGAATGAGATGTCGCTCGGTACAAGAAGAAGTTAACAAATCTGTTCGAGCTTTTAGATTCGGTACGTTTCGCGAAAATTTGTATTTTCTTTGAGAGATCAATTAACAAGATAGTCTAAGAAAGTAATTGTTTCAATTATTTTTCCAAGTCAATGAGGGTTCGATGCCATAAGAACTATTGTAGCGAGGCATTTAGAGTTAATTTTTGATTTCCTATCTAATTTTAGGACCTCTAATACCTTTATTATGGATATTAGATCGAAACACCATTATGCATATATTGGTCGAAATTGAACTCAAACTAATAAACTTATCTATTGTTCATTTTCGGCAGCATTCACGATTTCCAGGAAGACATCTTCAAGGCTTGATTGAGATATTCCCCAGTCGGAAATCGCAAGCTCATCTTTCTTGCTCTCTAGTTGTTCTATCAGCGTTGAGATTTGGAGATTGGTCAGGGGAACCTTATAGTTTGAAAAGGTTAGAATCTTAACTATAAAAATAATATGGAACCTTGAACTCAAAAGTGCCATTGAATGAAGACTTGACCTCTGTGCCTGGAAGTAATTGCTGGATAAATTCAATTATCCGCTTATGAGCCTGCTTCGCTTTTGTTGGGTCCAGAGAAACCCTTCGTACGGGGAGGTCATCTTTCTTCGTATCCAGAGAAATTCGGCGCATTGATGGCTCCCTATGATATTTAAAGCCAATGAAGTGAAAGAATCTATTTACTCCTTCTGCTCTTCCTGAGGCTCAGCATTAATAGATAAACGACGTCCAAAGTCAGCTCCTCTATGGCAATTAAGGATCAGATGATATCCTCCTCCATAAAGCGTTTTCAGTCTCACTTGCGGACCCACACATCTGAGGACTCCTTTCGCAATAATTCCTTATTTTCCAATCGCTTAAGTATAAATTAAAATGAAGGGTTCATACCTATTCTGTTGCAGAGAACGTCTGCTTCTTCCATTGAGTGCGTGGTGAGAACCATAGCACGCTTGCTCTTTGACTCTGAGATGATATCCCAAAGCTGTCTTCTGTTCTCAGGGTCCAGACCAGTTGTAGGTTCGTCCAGGAAAACGACCTTAGGATCACCTACCAATGAAATCGCCACGGATAATCTTCTCTTCATACCACCTATATGTTGGGTAATTTATCAAAGCTTAATTAAAAAGCAATGGTGCCACAGCGAACCTGATAGTTGTCTCGTTTTGAAGTTCAAGAACGGAGTGAGATAGACCTCTTCAGCAGCTCTCCGGACTCTATCCTCTTCTTTATTTGGAGGAACTCCTCTTAATCTGGCGTAGAAAAGCAAATGAGCTTTCACAGTCAGCTCGGGCCAGAGTAAATCAAACTGAGGGCAGACTCCCATATTCATGTGAACATCGTCAATTTGGTCTTTGATATTGTAACCGGCAACTGAAGCCTCTCCTGCTGTGGGTGGGTAGAGACCTGTGAGGATCGAGATAAGAGTTGTTTTTCCTGCTCCGTTGGGTCCAAGCAATCCAAAAGTTTCTCCTGGCCTTAACGCAAGGCAAAAGCTCTTAACAGCGACCTTCTTCTCTGGTCCATCGTATTGCTTTCGGATATTATTGATTATCAATGGATAGTCCTTAGGATTCTGGATGCTGTTGACAAAGTTTCTTTCTTCCTTGCAGTCAGCGTCTTCGCCATTAAGTTCACCTTCAAGCGCGTTGGTTTGAGCTTCTTTTTGCTCGGTTTCCAGATCGATAGCATGTTCCTCTCTTCTGCGGCGGCAGCTGTCAAAGATGAAGAGCGGACTTCTAGAAACACCATATTCCTGCGGAATAACCTCGTTCAAATAAACTCCGAGGAGCAAGAAGACGACAGCTCCAACATAAAGGAAGATGAGACTCTCATAAGCTTCAGCAGGAAGTTGAGAGAAGCTGGTAATACAACCGGTGTTTCCACAGCTATTGGCCAAAAAGTACAGCACTCTATCCGATTTGTTGATATTATATCAAAAGATTAGCGCATTTATTACCTGCAGAAGCTGAAAGCTGGGTAAAATCGGAAGCCCAGTGGAAGCGGCGTTGGATCAGGATACACTGCATAATTCAATGTCAAAGCGACAATGACAGTCCAAATAGCAAGCAAATATCCCAGAACTACCAAATTCATCTAAATAAAATGCTTTACAGGAACATTTTACTTGTTGCGTATCGAGCTTTCTTCAAGAAATTTTGGAAGAAGATCGCAAGCGATGTTTGACTGAGTCCCCATCCCAAGTATGTAAGGAACTGGCAAAAAAAAAACGAAATTGTTAATTATCAAAGTCAAATGAAATGCGTTACCATAATCCAGAAGTTGGTGTTCGTGAAAAAGGAGATGTTAAGAACGAGTAGTCCAAAGAGGTAAAAGAGGGCGACGGCGACAATGTAAAGGAATAAGAAGAAGCAGTAGTTCACAAGCCAGTAGTATTTCATTTGCATTCCGTTCATTTTCATCATCTCTTGAAGCCTTTCTTCCTTTTCGAGGACAAGAGTGAACATGTACACAGGAAGCAGGATTGAAAGTGCGAAAGGATACAGAGATCCTCCGATGATACTTATCAAACCCATGATAATCTGAGATTCTTCGGTAATTGAGGGCATTGATTGAGTTGCAGAGATTAGCCAGTAGCTTGAGTTCGCAGCCCTCATGTATGCTCTGGAGATCAGATCCATGAGTTCCAGCTGTCCATTTGCAACAGTCATCACCTATTAAGAAATTAATTAGAATGAAAAAAACTAGATGATTGAAGGTTACCGATGAGCCATTTACTTTGAGTTTAGTTACTCCGTTAGTTCTATAGTGAATGCTTAGAGGAAATCAGCTTTGGAGTAGTTACCGATGATATTGATCAATACGAACATCGTTGATTTGAATATTCACGTCTAAGTTGGTCGCACTTGCTTGATTGAACGTGATAGCACCATCAGGATAAAAAGTTCTTGCTAAATTGCCAATGATAAGGAAATCTACAATAATGACTGTAAACCTGTAGGGACTCCATTATTGAGATCCAGCCCATTCAAAACCAACGTCTCATTATAGATATATTCATCAACAGTGAGTCCCTATCGTTCGAGAAAAACATGAATTTCGTTGAAGCAAAAAAAAAAAGTAGAGATACGCCCAAAGAAGAGTTGTAATAAGGCATTTTTTGGGGGAATCCTGGGCACCCGAACTGAAGCGTATTATTTAAAAGAGTTCCATTTGGCGTGATTCCTATTTGAAATTTAGTTGTTAACGACAGGTTAAGCGGTTTGGTTATTACCATCGTTTGTTCCAATGTAGTCTTTGGCTGCTTGGTCGAGATTTGATCCATACTGAAAAGCGTACCACTAATAAAAAAAGCCTCAGCCTCAAATAGATTCCATTCGGTAAGGATACCTGCTCACATGTGCTGATGCTGAACGGGAGATCTTTTACACCCATCTGTGCGAGAATATTCCAGACTGGTATGTTCAAGAGGAAGGGGAAGGATGACGCAGTCGTGGCAGTACCGCCATTTACTTGACTTTCGGCGAGTTTCTTAATCAAGTACACGAAAAGTAAACACACTAGTGGTGTAGCAACCTGGTTTTGATTTGATTAGGTCATCCAGTCGAAGGAGAAGTATCTTACTTGACAGCAATTCGTTCCTTTATAACTCCATTGTATTCCAGCGTTCTTGTAAAACAATGCTCTTGTTTGATTCAAAAAAACTGATCTTCTGGGATTCTCATCCATCCTTGAATGAGCAATCTCCTCGCTCTGTGCGTTTGAGTATTGCCCATTAATTAATGGGTCATTCTTTTTCTCACTGACTTCTAACATCATAACAGCAGTAGCTTGTAGCAATTACGATTTGGCCGCGTTTAATTAACTTTAAGACTCAAGAATTAAATCTCATCAGGTTCTAATCTACACAATTAAATGAAATTTGTAACAATGTTTTGACGCTCGTTCTAAGGAGTCCATGAAAAACCACGTTGAAAAATACTTTCTAATGATGACTGGGCAGAATTGATTTTATTTATGCCAGACAGTCAAAGTCCAGTCAATACCTGATTCTGTATGAACATCTATTCTGAAGAACGATTTTGTAGTTTCGAATACAGAGGCTACTTCTCAAGAAAATAAGAGTCGAAGACTTTGGTTGTGTTGTTCATTTCTATGAGACCAAAAAAAAATTTTTTTTGAGCTCGGAAATATTAAATGATGGCTACTGATATCATTTTCAATTAATTATTGCTTATAAATAGGTTGAACAAGGACTGAGTAACTTATACGCAATTTGACTTTCAGTCAATCTAATAATAATAGACATTTCATGAAGCTATATTAAAGTGCGAATTCATTGAGCGTATTAACTTCGTTCAGCGATTCAGCTAAATATTTTCTTGCTTTGACTTAAAGTCTTCTTCAACAAGTAAGATTTTCAAGTTCTTGTGCTTTTTGCTCTAGCAACCAAAAATCATTTTTGAGTTTCTTCAGCGCCACACTTTTTTTCTTGAGAGATTGCTTTGTGATGTAGAATTGGTCTTCATACTCTTCGAGGTTCTCCTTTAGCTTCATAATTTCCAAGTAAAGAGCATATATGCTAGAAATATCTTGGACTGGATTTTTTGTATTTTCATCACAACTACATGGGCTTTTGGCTTCAGTTTGAATCCGGTCTTGATAACTTAGATTACCGGAATCGTTGTCTTCGTTAGCACAAGACATAGCAATCTAGCTGCGGAGAATTAAATTGCTTTCCTTTTATTATTGCGAATATGATTTATATGATGATTAACAAGTCAAAAATTTTTCCAAGCTGACCCCTCTCTAGTAGTTGAAATGTTTGGCTGGAATTTCGTTGATAATGTGGCACACTACCCAGAGCCTTGGAAATTAGAAAATTAGTTTGCTAGCCATTTGAGAAAATCATTTTACTAACTATTTAAATACTCTCAGGCTGATTTGAACTAATAGGCAGACAATTTAATTGTTCAGAGAGAGATATAGAGAGATATTATCAAAGATATTGTAATGGTTAAGAACGAGCAATTGCTTTTCTAAATTAACTATCTTGGGTCTTTTGAGGGTAGCATAATTCCCGTTGTTTTGCTCATCTGGTGCGATATTTTCTTTGATTCAGTCTTATGATCATTGAGGTTGAAAAAGTTTGCAGTCGAGGCTAATACCGTTGCTTGTCCTTTGTAGGGACCAAGATAACAAAGAGTGTTATTGACTTTTCCCGAATTTAGGTCAATAACATCTGTAGGACGACTTTTATCGTTCTTCACTTCCTGTTTCGTGGCTTTAAAGGTTTTCTCTTGAATATCAGAAATATAACTTTTCGTCACTGAAGTTTTCAGATCAGCATTTATACCACCCCATACAAGGATTTCTTTGTCGCTAAACGACTGAGCAAACATATGAGAAGCTGGTTTGAATGGAATAGTGTCAAATCTTTTCAACAGAGTCAGCACATTCCATTTTTGAGAGGATATATCGTATTCCTCTACAGAGCTAACTGCTTTGAATTCTATTGTCGTATCTGTATTTGTTACTAAAGTCCCTCCTCCGAAACAATAAATCTTTGTGCCGATATTCACAAGAGAGTGATCGATTCTCTCCGTCTTCATTTGGCCGCATGACTCCCATTTCACGGGATTTTCCCACGAAATACGATGGGTGGCATTGGTCAAAACACCTCCATCTCCTCCACCTGAAATATAAACGTATTTATCGACGCGCACTCCAGCATGGTCAAAGCTCGGTTTCTTCAAATCAGGCAGCTTTCTACATCTTAATTGACCTAATAAGGTGTAATGTTTTAACGCAATCTCATAACAATCTGTATTGGCTTTATAATTCGGGAGCTTGTCAACACCCCCTGTGATTCAGCACCCAACTTGAGGAATTTTGATAAGAATAGTAATTGAAAAGTTGGGGCTCAGAGAAATCTTCTTTGTATAATTCCACATTGAGAAACTTTTAAGGACTGGAAACCAGAAGATCATATGAGAAGTGTATGATTCATAGGTTGCTCTCTCCTTAAAGTTTTCTAGAACTTTACTCGCACAGAATTCATGGTTCACTTTCAATTCAGAGCTCGAAGGAAGGAGTTTCTTAATACTGTTTTGAAAGGCTGCCATATAGTTTTTCTTCAAATTCAGTAACTTTTCTGCGGTTGCACCATTGTTGCTCACAGCAGCTTTGAGTAACCTGTCAATAATCGCTTTCTCAGTAAATTTTCTTAATATCAGGCATTTTGATTCGAACACTCTTATCAGCTATTGTGGAGTAAGCAGGATAAGAAATGCACTCTGTCATTGGATTTCCTGGCTTTAACTGTCTATATATAAGCGTTAGGTAATGAGCCCCATTTTTAGACGCTTTGTTAGTCAAGAGTTGTTGCTTAAACGCGAGCTCGATTGACATCTGATAGCTTTTCCAATATCTTGTGCTTTTATCTTAAGTTTAATTCTTGATGTGGATTTTGATTAGAAAGGCATATTCTAGGGGCAGTTATCACTTGCATAATTGTGAGTGATCAGATATCGATATGCTTAATGAATTTTCTCTGGATTCCAAGTAAAATGAAATTGAATCCTTGCTTTTAAGACTCTTTTACAACAATAAGGCTTGACTTAATCAGATAGAACGATGAAAATTTAAATGAATTCGTTTTGTTTTTGCTTTTTCAGTGGTCGCTTTTCTACTCTGACAGGTACATGAATTCAGAACAGATTTCACTATAATGGTTGTTTCTTTCGTATCTAATTTATGTTTACTAGATATATAATAGCGAATCGATCTCAGCTAAAATCAAGCTAATTTATTTCGATTCCATGGCCATGGCCTTGTGTTTCCTTTTGATCATGATCTTCGTCGCCGATTTGATAGTGCCATTCAATGTGATGTGTTCCGTCTCGCGTGCTCATAGCGAAGATGAATTCACTGAGATATACAGATGTCGTAATCACAAAGAGGAGGTAGATTTCTCTGAATTCCCCAAGGCTTTTATTCACTGTGTTTCTGGCAGCCAATCCAATATAGAGGGCTGCGTAATAAATCTTGATAAATTTATAGATGATGACCCTTTGGCTGTCCCATTTCATCTTCTTCATAAGAACTCTATAATGTCCGTTAAACAGCAGCACGATAAGTAGATAGTTTATCCAAGCTGCCACACGAAGTCCTGTCACTTCTTCTCCAAACGTGAAATAGTAGTAGCAGATAATTGAGAGTATTCCAAGCGCAGCAAGGTTGTCCATGAGAACATAATATCTCCAAAGCTCTCCTCCAGCCAATTTGTAGGCAACATAGATTGAAGCAATCAATCTTGGAGGACCAGATACCACGGAGAGAATCTCATAGCTGGTTTGGTCAGTAAATACTGTTCCAAAGATTATCACATTGGAAGTAAAGAGTTCAACAATGACGATCAAGGCGAATGCCCATGTTGGAAGTTCGATTCTCTTTGTCATTTCCTAACAAACAAGGAAATATATTCAAAATTTGAGTTAAAACTTGATTATAATTGAGCCTGGATGAATCCCTATTTAAAGGATTTCCAACTCAAGAGATTATATATTCTGGTCCGATTTATAATTTAATAATTCTTAACCGATCTACAAAATCAGCTTCATGATTTTATCTCATGCACGCGCCCGATCACAATTCCGACGCAAACGTATTCGTTTGCTTGGAAAGACTGACCAATACAAACGTATAACCCCAAAAAATCGGGTATTAGTCACATTTTAGCTTTGCATTATATCTCATTTCGATAACCTGAGCTAAAGCTCCTGAAGAAACAATAAGACTCAAGTAACCACCATAGTTCAAGAGCAACAACGTCGAAGAGAAAAATCCCTGAGATTCATCTTTCTTCATTTCTGAAAAGATTTTTTTTTTAACTCGAGTTTCATGTCTGAACAGAAAATCAATCACTACCTAAAATAGCCTCCTTAATCGGGACTTTCCTCAAGCCATCCTCTTTTGATAAACGAAGTCGATTTATCTTGGCTGCTCACGAAGCAACTTATACTTTTGGAATCGAAAATAGTCTGTCCTATAAAGTAAGAATAATCTCAGGAAACCAGATAATTTGATCTCAAAATTAACTGTTGATTTCTCTCTATGGGCTCAGATCCCGATGGTAGTGAATTAAGAACAGCAATTCTGTTATTGTCATTTGCTTTTCTTTTTTTCCTCCTTTTCATCTCAAGTGAATTACTTTCTTTGCCCCAGTTAACCAGATTCTTGGGGATGCCTCTATTTGAAATAACTTTTCAACTTTTCTCTATATACTGGAAGATAGTATTCAAGTATGCACTCTTTGTCTTTTTAAGAAACTATGCTATATTGCTTATTTACTTATTCAGGAGTATTGGAATTAAACCAAGCTCTTAAATTTGGTAAATTTTTTAATATTGGAACGTTATTAATTTGTTCGATTCAGAGATATGTTGCTGGACACGCCAAATTTGAATCTCATAGGCGATGAGCTCGTTTGGAATACGTTAGGTTGTAACACAAAGCAGCATCCAAATAAAACCCCAAGCAAAAGATGGGGACAATCGCTATGTGAATTAAATGACAAACTCTACCTTTTTGGCGGCTATGCTGGTTTGAATTTCATTCATACACCTCCTCATATGATAATAACAACAATTCCATTAGAACTCTCTTACTTCAATGAATTGTGGACGTTTGACCTCAAAAGCTTTCATTGGGAACTGCTCTCTAGCAAGGAAGGCACACCTGACCCTCGTTCAAACCATACCATGCTAAATGACCCGAAATCTGCGAAGTAAATTTATTGGTGGCATTTTGAGATTTGAATTTTTCTCAGGCTGATCTTATTCGGTGGAAGCGGTGCCAAGAAAAAGAGGTTTAATGACCTATATTTCTTCGATACTGAGAAGAAGATCTGGAATTCTGTTGAAACAGAGGTATTTTTCGACAGTTCTCTCTATCTCACAAATTTAAGCCGGCGAGTAGGCCAGCCACGCGCACTTATCACGCAGCAACTATTGTAGATCAGTCTATGGTTATTCATGGAGGTGAAGGGACCGAAGATCTCGATGATCTACATATTTTCGATCTCGGACTATTGAAATGGTAATGTTCGATGCACCATAGAGAGATTATCTAAAAAACGGGGTGCATAAGGTGTCAACCTAAGATAGTAGGGCCAAAACCAGGTCGCAGAAGATTTCATAGTGCGAACACTGTCAACAAGTCTGTCATCATATTTGGAGGGTGCCATCAAAATTATGAAGGCTATAGGTAAGGAGCTCTTGTTATTAACATTGGTGCAATGAAGTCTATTAGTGACCTTTGGCGAATAGATTTTACACCATACTTTGAGAATAAGGGCAATGTTCTGTCTTGGGTACAGATAGATATAAAGGGAGATAATCCCTCTCCACGATGGGGGCACCTTGCTTTATTCAAACCGAATTGCTTGTTTCTATTTGGGTAAGCTTTCTATTCAAACAGCTCGTTCGGTATTCACTTCTATTTGACGCAACTAGTGGAAAAACCACAGTTGACACAGCGGATCTTTATGCTATCAATCTCGATACAAATGATTCCCTGAAAGTAAACAATATTTTTCATTAGCTTGAAGCTTAATTCGATTATGAAGATCCGAGTAAAAGCGTCTCCGGGCGGAAGAAGGAAACCTGGAGGTGCTTTATACAAGAATCATGTTTTAATATACGGCGGATACAACGGGGATTATCTCTCTGATTTACTGTGTTTAAATCTAGTAATCTTATTACCACAAAAAACGCATGGAAATGATACAAAATAAGGGATTCTCTCCTATGCGAATAGCAGACAAAACGCTTGAGAAAGAGTTTAAATCCTTATGCTTCTCGCAGGAACCTGGGAATTTTACTATCTTTTTCAACGAATTTGAAATCTCTGCTCACAGCTATTTGTTACAAAGGAGTGACCCAAGTTTCAGTCAACTATTACAGAAAAAGGTGCTATTGATGCTAAATTTTAATTAGCTTTTTTAACTTTATCTTAAATGATATTTACCAAAATTAGGAAAGGGAAATTAGGGTCAAAATCCCAGAGATTTCAGAGGAAGCGGCTTTTCGATCGTTCATCCAATTTTTATACACGAATTACCTGGATGAGGTAAGTTTTGCACCAATACAATTCTTCATGTATCCTGAAGAATATAGCAAATGAAGATCTCGAGAATTTCGTAATTATTTCGAGAGCTTTACAGCTGCAAGAGACAGAGCAATACCTGAAATTCGTTATTGCTCTCCGTGAGGGAAAAAACCAAAAATCACCATTAATAAAACCTAATGGACCTACTGAGGGAGAGGTGCTCGCACTTATACAGCACCTCAAAGAATTCGAAAAAATCGCAGGTAACATCATTTATAATCACAAGTCCTATTGTTACAAACTCCAGAATCTCCTGAGGACATCAATAATGTGTCCAATAGTACTAATGACGAGTGCCAAAATGTGTACGAAGATAAACTTCTTGCCGTTTTGAACACTGATCCAGATCTTGTGCTTTACTCTAAAGTACAACAATCGGCATTTCATCAAATTCATCAAATTTTTCTTTTTTCAGAATGATAAGTATCCGTGCCATCGAACGGTGCTAGCCATCAGAAGCGCTTACTTCAAAAATTTACTTGAAGCAGGATTCAAAGAAAGTTATTCAAAGTCCTTTCCCCTCCCCCTGAAGAAGAGGGAGTCTTTGCTCGTCTTCCTCTACTACATTTACTTCGATATCGAAGAAGACTTTTTCAAGAAGACTATCACATGTGAGGACGATTGGAGTGAACTCATGATTTTCGCAAAATACGCACACTTAGAGAGGCTTGCAAACTTTTGTGAAAGACAGGTTGAATCTTATCTCACTCCAGACAACTTCCTCGATCATCTATATGCCAGCAGAAAATACTTCTGTGAAATTTTGACGGCTTCAGTGCTGAATTACATAGTCACCAAGTAATGCCTTACGAGCTAGGATTATCTTTTTTAACGTTTTACTAGCTTCCATAATTTGAAATTGAAAACGAGGTTGGTCGTTTGGGAAAGTGAAAATCCTGGCAAGTCAAAAGAATTTTCAGGACTCTTGAAAAAAGAACTCAAATCTAGCGAATTTTGCATTGTCCAGAATTACCAAAAGTTGATACATTTGGGAATAGAGCTCGATAGCTCGAAATTGCATGAAGAGCTAATCAGCACCCGCAGGTATTTAAAGGAGCTAAACGTAGCTTCTGAAAGTTCTATTTATGAGGTCGGCGAAGATTCGCTGACTGTATCAAATAAAATACATAAAGGGTTGGAATAGAGTTAATCAATAATATTACTCCATCAATAAGTATTATCTACAATCCAATTAATCCGTATCAAATTAGAATTTCTCTCTGTTGAAATCAAAATACACTAGCATTTTTTATGTAGGTGTAACTCTTTGCCCACCAATATCTACAGCTAGAATTTTGAATCGTCAGGAAGGTACTGAGAGATTACAATCTGAAATTTTTAGTCAGGCGTTCTTCCATTAGGCATGTACTACTACTATTCATTGTATCCCTAGTAGACAAATAGTACACAAGAAATAAAGCGTTATAAAACACAATTGCTCAAAGCAGATTAAAAGAACGAATTATCAAGTGATAAAACGACATAAGGATTCCTTTCAGAACGGATATCTCAGAATTTTGGGAATTGGAATGATTTCGCGACTTCTTCGAGTTTTTTCATCCCCTTTAACAGCTGATCACCACTGCTATTGTCCTTCAGTAACATCTCTCTGAAAAATTTGCCGCTGGCAACATCATTAAAGTAATTTGTAATCCCCAAGTTATTGATAGCACTGATAGCCAGGTTCCTCGCTTGGGCAAACAGGAAAAAATCATTTTCGTAGCTCCTCTTGATGAATTCCATCCCTCCCATCATCAAGTAGTTGTAAAGTTTCGCTTTATTCTCGTACTCTTGTAGGACATCTTCGTCTCCAATGTCATGGCCGGCTTTAAGATTCTTATCAATCACATGAGTTAATGTCTCTGCGTCCATAAGGCCCAAGTTGAGCCCTTGCCCAGCCAGAGGATGTACCGAATGAGCAGCATCCCCAACCAAAGCCGCTCTATTTCCAATATATCTCTCAGCTTGGGCCATATTAAGTGGGAATCCCACTCTTTTGTTCGCAGCGCGCACAACAACTGGAGGAAGATCGAATGAAGCGGCATTGCCGGTCGCAAGATTGATAGTGTCATACTTTGATTTTTTTGTCAAATGGAAGTTCAGTTCATTAACGAATTTTTCTTCGTCCAATTCCAATAAGAATTTATGAAAGTCTCTATCACAGCTCCAGACAATAGAACTATATTTCTCCCAGCATGGCAACAAGGCAATAGGACCGGTCTCTAGGAATCTTTGCCAAGCAGTTTCGCTCTTTTGGTTCGTTTCAACCGAGCAAACGATGCCGATTTGGTTGACTGACCATCCCCAAGAAGGAATCTTCAAGGTTTTTTTGACAAAGGAATTGGCTCCTTCGCAGCCGACGACCAGTCGCGCTGTGAGTGCAGTATTGTCTTCGAGGGAAAGCTTTGCGAAATTGCCTTGCTCAATGGTAAGTTCTTTGATTTTAGCAGGGATTTTCTTAATAACGATTCCTTGCTCTTCAAGTTTTTCATGGACTGCGGATTGTAAATGCCCGTTCTCTACAATATAGCCGAGTGGATCTGGCATGTTGTCACCCCAGCGTAGATATCCTGTGCCTCCTGCTTCCCATACTTGCATGTATTTAATGGGAGTGACGCGAGATGGGTGTAACATCGACCAAACGCCGAGTTCGTCGAGCAAATCTTTAGAGGAAGGGTTAATGGAGAAAACTCTATGCTCAGGAAGTTCTTTGCCCATGTCAGTGATTGCTATCTGACCCTGAGGACCTCTTTTCACATATTTTGAGAGGGGAGCAGGAGCTGCTTGGTCAAGTAAGAGGATTTTCCGATCTGTTTTGTTAAAATATCCGGTTTTGGCCAAGTTTAATGCGAGTGTGGCTCCAACAATTCCAGCACCTACAACGAAATGAGGATTTTAGTTATTTTAACACTGAAAGGAGAAAATGTTTTACCTGAGATGACTACTTCATAGTGGTTGTCTTCCTGACCAGCGGTTGAGAATCGCTGAGCTGAAAATTGAACCAATCTGTTTGATTTGGTAAGTGACCGTGCAAATGTTTTGAGCATTTATGCTTCTTCGTTTAATAGCTTCAAATTAATTTCTGATAAATATTCTTGGATTCTTAGAAATAGGAAAGATTCTCTCAGGGATAAAAAACGATTTCCTATTTTATCCTTGTTAAAAGGCCGTTATCTGGAAGATAAATCCCAAAGGGATGCAACCAAGTGTCCTTGGGTTTTATTGCTGGTTCTGATATGATTGCCACAAGATTTGTCGATTCTTAATGGAGTGTTTTCATTAAAGGCAGAAGCAACGAGTAAAAAATTTGAAGTTATTTCAAAGGGTATTAAGAGGTAAGAATTCTTCATAGAGAGAGTTGTACAATTTTAGTAAATGTTTCTCCCTGTGAGGAGGATAAATCACTCTTATATTTATATTTTGTAATACAAATAGATTCTGATGTTCTCTGCATCAATCATGTCAGAAAATTGATGAACTGATCAAACAAATCATATAATGAAGTGGTATTTTGAGCAGCAATGCACTTCTCGAACTCTGAAATCGATTTCAAGTGATTCAGAGGAGTTGAGAAAAACGCAGTAGCGATCATAGTTAAAGATTTAAGTAGAAAAACTCTCGTTATATTGATGTCGTAATTTCACTACGAAGCAGACATCTATTAAAGCTGTTGATTGTCATTTGTTTTCTTGGCAACCAATGTTCTCACTGAGAGACTTAGTTTTCGTGGCTGGAACTTCTGTACTGAATTCTACCAAGCGATTTCCATAGTTGAGGTGGCACAAAAGCTTTCCCCTTGAAGAGCAAATTATCGCCTTGAACTCAATAGAAATTTCCTGCTACAGTAATACCTAAATTTCCTAAATCAATACTGAATAAATCTGATTTAAACAAGACCAACGGCATGAATCTCTCATGATTTAATCACCCCATCAAAGAAGCCACGAATGCAAGAATTTTGATCCAAACTGAATTTAGGAAAAGCACTGAGAATACTAAAATTTTTAAGGCTAATTCTTTACTTATTTGATCACTTTTGAAGACAATAATAGCTGACATCACATCATTTATTTGCTTCATATTCTTTCAATGCTCTTTACTCTAGTCATGTTAGAAGTTTATACTGATCCTTCATTCGATCAAATCTGCCTGAGAACTCCTAATACTGTTGCTTTTGTTGTTAAATGTATCACTGAAGCAAAATGACGAAAAATCATTCACTTTTTAGTTCACGTGATAAAATACCCCTCCAAGCTTCTGTCATTTCCATTTAGGCTATCAAGTTAGCGTTGTTGGTTTACTGTTTTCAACCAAACTATTTCACCTTGGAATTTCTGGCCGAACAAAAACACTTTCAGTATTTCAGCCAATTTTTTTAAAAAAGCGTTCGAATTCGAGTGATGATGCTAATTGCGTAATGATAAAACCCTAATAGAAACTTTAAAACTACGGTTTAACTCGGGTTAATAAATTTAACTTTTCTTGGACCAAGATTAAGCCATTTTTGCCCCTCTGTAACCAGCCATGTTCTGCAAGAAACAAACCATCAAGGCTCTCCCAACCCTTCTCACTTACTTCCAAATGAGAAATTTCTCTTCTATTCACGAAGCTTACAGGGTACAGATCATAGCTTAAAGTTAATCTAATGGAATAATAGAACCAAGTACAAGCTGGAAAGCTCAAGGAAGACAAAAACCAGCTAGTGGCAGTAACAAAGCACTCTTTGACACTTGAATCAAAACTTATTAGCTCAATCTCCTTGAAGCTTTGAAAGTTGAAATAGAGTCGGAACATAATAATTGGATCCAATATTCAAAAGCGCAGAGGGAATTATATGAAAGAAGTGACGACGAATCCCAAACAAAGCAAAGCAAAAGCCTTTTCTCGTCATTTTTCGGCTCTGATTCATCCAATACTCAAACTGAGACCCAAAAGCCTGACGGACGGACGAATCAGCTGAAAAAGGTAAAGGGCCTTTATTTGTATGGCGAGCCAGGTAAAGCACTCATCCTCACCATTAAAATAATGCTTTTCAGGGAGCGGAAAGACATTTCTGATGGACATGTTCTATAATAACATCACCATCAAAGAGAAAGAAAGAATCCATTTCAATGAGTTCATGCTCAAGGTGCACCAAAAACTTCACTCAGTAAATAAGGTAAAAATAAAATGGCATTTAGAGAGTTGATACAATATCAATACAGAAAGTAGTGCATGATCCATTGAAGAAAGTCGCATCTGATATCGCGAGTACGCGAAGAGTTCTCTGCTTCGATGAATTCCAAGTCACAGACATAGCAGATGCAATGATTTTAAAGCGACTATTCCAAATACTATTCGCTGACCAAGTTATCCTAGTGGTACTGAACACCTTCCTCTCATTCGACTTGAACCTGAGATTTTTCTAGACTACATCAAATAGACCTCCTGAAGATCTTTACTATAACGGCCTTCAGGTAAATTCCTTAGTAACTCTCTGGAATTTCATCATTTTCATCATAGAGATCGCTCTTTTTACCTTTCATCGACCTTCTCAAAGAGGAATGTCATGTTCATAAGTAATAATGCAACTCGCTCATGATTATTATTAATTCCATTCGTAGCATCAATTCGAACACAGATTATCGATACTCTAATGAGCCTAACACAGGGCACAGAGTCCCAACGTTAGTTCACCCAATAGACTCTCAAACAGATGTAGTTATACATAATGTCTTCGAAACTTTAGCAAACGGACATCCAGCGTATTTTCATTTGCTCTTTGAAATAATAAACTTATTGATATCTTAACTAGTGGGCCTCGTGAGATCGAAGTGATGTCAGGTCGGCTCTTGTCGATCCCAAAAGCTTCGAATAATGGCGTTGCTCTTTTCGATTTTGACCAATTGCTTCAACAGCCATTAGGCTCAATGGACTTTATTTCCATTTGCAGAAATTTCCATTCTGTTGTTTTGAAGAATGTTCCAACGATTAGCCTTGACGAGAAAAACCTCACCCGTAGGTTCATCCTTCTGGTAAGGAAGAGTTTGATTCGTTTGATTTATTTTATTTATCAAAGGTTGATGAGCTATATAACAACAAAACAAAGCTGTATCTTCAGGCTGCAAGAACGATAGAAAACTTGTTCCAAACACAGGGAATAGAAACTTCAAGTGACGAACTGTTTGCGATTGATAGGTGCATCTCAAGACTAAACGAAATGCAGTCTAGGAAATATATGGAAGAAAAATCCTATTATCAGTTAGCCGCTCAAGAACCTGAACACAATAACGCGGAACCGGCTCAAGGGATGTAAATGGCGATATCTGATCACTGTCAAGCTTTCTTATCGACCCCAACAAATCTACCTTCTTCTTTTTTTGTTCATTGATTGTTTTATATGTCCATATTTCGGATTTAAGAGTAGTTAGTTTCTATCAATATATCTCGATTCTTCAACTAAATTCGTATCACTCTAAGTTCGCTCGCTTCGTGTTTCACATTTAATTCTATAAAATTTGGATTGGCTTTATAATGGAAATTTAAATAGGTAGAAGCAATACATGGAATTTACTAATATTTCATTAACAAATAATATTAAAGATTTAAGGGGCAATGAATTTGAATTTCCCGAAAAAGTGCATCGAGGTATACTGTAGTTTATGGTATCCAAATAATCTGTTTGGGCTGATCATTGTGGAGTTAACTCAGTATTATAACGATTGAAATATATTATACATATAGATCTAGCTGAGGAAAAGCATCAGTAGTATAAACAAGACACCATATATTTTTCGCATAGAAAACTCCAACCTCTATTTTGAGATAGAAATTATATTTGTTAAAAGGCCAACCAGTAACAAGTTATTTCTTTACTGAACCACAGCTTGAATTTTCTGACCTGAAGCAGGCAATGCATTCTTTTTTCAACTATTTGAGCTATTCTCTTGGGACTGCTCTAGTTCTTTGTTCCAATCCAGTACTGCTATCAGGCATCTCATCTCTTCTTGTCCACTCAGTGTATAACAATTTGTTATATTTCGCAGATAATCTAGATCATCCGTAGGCTAGTTGGTTCCTCCTAGACACTTCATCTTTCAGTGAATGAGACCTCTCATGCTCAATTCCCAGATTCTATTCAGAGCAATTGTTATTTCAGACTTTTTCGCACAAGTAACCCGTTATTGACTCTTGGTCAGCTGAAATATAAATTTGAAAATTTTTAGAAGATAGAAATAAACTTTAATTCTTTGCTATGAATCTAAAATACCTTGTCAATGCGATCCGGACGACGCACTGCTATATTTATTTCATAATATTGCAGTTGATTGTCGCCATCCTGCTGGTAGCTTGGGTAATATCCGACTTCTTATTTCACCATGAATAACCATAAATTTTTTGTGGTTTAGATCATTTACAGGAACTTTCGAGTCGAGTAAAGCTTGAGTCCTTCCCGTATCAACAACTTTTACCTAGCACTGATTCTACGTTGGATGAAATCGCTTTTATTGCAGAATCTACGCTCCTGGCGATAATAACAGTGGAAATACTCTTACGAGTTGCAGTCGAGAAACTCGTCTGAACTCAGATACACAACGTCTTGACTAATGAACTTATTTTAGGCATTCTTCCGTAATATCTTAAACGTGGCTGATATGCTATTGGTGATGGTTATCATTGCGCTCTACTTCTGCTTTACATTGGAAGAATATATCCAGTAATTGCTTTCTTTTGTAATAGCACATATTCATGATGGCGCAGTGATCATAGTGAGAATCCTTCCAATCCGGGTCGGTTTTTGCCCAGTGCTGTGCTTTCGACGAGATACATTCTGCAAATTATTCGAGTCATCATCATGATCAAGCAGTATATGAACAGCCTGATTCACTGGTTGATATTTGATTAGACATCGTACTCTGAAGAAATGCAGGACGATCACCATTTCTACAACCGGTGACGCGGAGGATGAAGTAAAAAATAAGAAATTCCAAATGTTTCAAACGTGCTGTTATTAGATTTTCGAACGCAGGGCAAGGCAACGTTCTATGGTTGTGAATACTTTACGAGACAGCTTGCTCAAAGAGGATGAAGCTGATGTGGCATAATTGACTTCTACTTGTACTCTATTTTTTTTAATTACATCTACTACGTTAACTTTTGAGCTGCCATACATATCAGAAAACAATTAATTCATGATTTGTTTTTATATTTATCATATATTCACATGCATTGCTCTTTTTACTCGAAGAATTTATTATATTTACTTAATTATCATTGCAGCGACGTTATGGTTGGTAAGTTCAAGGCAGCATCCAGTATCAGATGTATTCAAACATAAAAATCATAAAGTTCAAAGAGAATTGTTTATCAATGAATACATGAAGTTTTATCACTTGTGATGCTTTCTTTCAAGCGATTATTATTTTGAAAGGAATTGGCGCAGTAGATGCTCGATCTATTGAAGAAGGTAGGCATAATTTGGGTTCTGCGGTATTGTGTATGCAATATCCTCAACGCTCCGGAATCTTTCGAGTGAAAAAATAGTACGTTTGAACGCTAATAAATTCTTATTCCAGAGAATTCCAGACCCAAATTAATTCTTTCGATAGGAATATGCATTAATTTTAATTCATTTTCAGGTTAGCCCCTTTGGAAAAGAAAATTCCGAAACTGATTCATACACAACAAACAAAGCGTACAGTGTCAACTACTACATATCCTCATTGATGTTCGCAGAGGCTACCTCTTAAAAACTAAGTACTCCTACGAATATTTCTTTTTCTTCTAGAATCAACGAGATGAATAAAAATAAGCTATTTTATTCTATTTATCTCGTTAGAAGTCCTTCTAAATTAGATTAGCTCCCTCATTCAGTGGTTCGTTGTCAAAAACGCAAACAAATTTGAATCCAGCTCAGCCAAGAACACTGATTAGATCCAGTAGAAGTGAATCAAGTCCTTATGAAATCAATTCTACAATAAGAGTAAAGCGTTTTAACAATTAATAGACGCAAGCAAAACCCTTGTATATAAATAATTTACCAACGCGAAAACCACCGTCTTCGCTAGCTTAAATAAGCTATAATGGGAAACGATTGCGGTATTGCCACGGGTCTGCACTTAAAAGAACAGACCCGGTATCCTTACCATATCAAAGACCTGACACAGCCATCAAGTCCGAAGCAGCAGCAACATCAAAAAATCAGCCAGCGTGGAGAAAATCTCAGAAATAATATCTTCCTCATCTCGACGCCTCCATGTAAACTCATGGAAAAGCGTCATGCAGAAAGGGAAAAGAGCTCAGTGCCCGTGGATTCCAGCATACTGGAAGTCTATAAAATCGAACCTAAAATAATTGGTATTAAAATTTTGCGCTGTGAACTTTATTTTAATATTTAACAAATTAGGCCGAGGTCATTTCGGGACTGTTCGTACTGCAAAGATCCGCGCTTCTTGCGACAAGAAGTTCGCAGTCAAAACGATAGACAAAGAGAGGGCGAAACACCCAACTTATGCATCGGAGCAAGAGTGGGAGATTCTCAAGCGCATTGATCATCCTAACATCATCCGTTTCTATGAAACCTACGAGGACGATAAATTTTGCCATATTATTACTGATTACTGCACCGGCGGAGACCTTTTAGACCGAGTGATCTCGAAAGGAAGCATCAACGAGCAGGAATGCTCGCTTATAATGGAAAAACTGTTCGGAGCTGTCAAATACTTGCATGAGCACGGAATCATGCACAGGGATATCAAACCTGAAAACTGTCTCTTTTCTGATGAGAGCGAAACCGCTGAGATAAAACTCATTGATTTTGGACTCTCTTCGAAGTTTGTGCCTGGCCAGAAATTTCATACTGCTGTGGGCACCATGTCGTACGTGGCGCCTGAAGTGTTAAAGGGATCATATGATTATCGATGTGACTATTGGAGTTTAGGAGTAATGATGTATGTATTGCTTTCTGGAGCACCTCCTTTCGGCGGAAAAAGCAATGAAGAAATTTACTCCAAGATACTCAAAGGCAAGCTGAGCTTCGAAGGGAAAGAGTGGGAGAAAATATCCCCAAAAGCAAAAGATCTTATTCAAAAATTGCTGGAGAGTGATCCGAGCAAAAGGTACACTGCGATGATGGCTCTCGAGCATCCTTGGATCAAAGACACAATCCATCCAACTGTGGATCGCAAAGACACGATCCAAGTGCTGAATAATCTAAGGAAGTTCACGGCGAAAAAAAGATTCAGCAGAGAGATACTAAATGTCATTGTGAATTTAACAAATGAAGAAGAAATCAGAAGACTGAGGGAAGTGTTTCAATACCTTGACACAGACAAATGTGGAGCGATATCGATAAAAGACCTTGAAAAGGCTACGAGAGAGTGTGGTTTTTCCTTTACTACACAGGAGTTGGAAAATATGCGTTCAGCGCTTCAAGGTATGCCTCATGATTGCATAAACTACACAGAATTTATAATCGGAGCAATGGATAGGAATCTTTGCACCAAAGCTAAGCTCTGGACTGCCTTCAAGCACTTTTCCTGTGAAAATAAAGAGTATATTACAAGTGAGAATCTGGCAAAGGCTTTGATGAGGTCCAGAGGAAATATATCACTCAAAGACATCGAGTTAATGATTGCTGAGGCTGATACGAAGAATATTGGAAAAATTACTTTTGAAGAGTTTTGCAAAATGATTTTCCAAGATTTGGGCCTTGGAGAAGTGATGTCTCCTGGTGTAAGACCAGTTGAGATGAACTAAAGATCAGAAGATAAATTAAAGGCCTCTTAACTTTGCAAATTTCTTAACTCGATGCTTTAGACTTTTCCATGACAACTTTCTTCAGTTATAATGCTTTACATACAAATGTAAATAATTCCTAATACAAGAGGTTCATAAATTAATGTTGACTAGATGAATTATGATAACATAATAAGTGAATATAGGATAGGGTTGAATAAATATATCGAATATCATCGACGTAATAATAAGTATGCAAAGCATTGCTCTTCTTTTCTATTGTTATTGTTGTTAAAATTGAATAGTATAGCATATTCATATTTAAAGCATGTTTCATTTTGAAATTGTATGTACCAAAAAACAAAAGAAAATTTGTTTTTTCCTTTTCTATTCAAAAGGCAAAAAGCTCTTTTCGAAGCATAAGACAAAACATTCATTAATCAAAACTATAATGACATTAAGAGTTATATACTGAGTAAATCTAGTCCATCTGAATCCCAATGCAAAACTGCTTAAAAGCTTCGATATTTACGATATTTTAACAAAACCCATTGTTAAAAGATTCGATTAAGTCGCTGTTAAGATTTATTTTATTTTTATCGAGGCGAAATAAGTCAATTAGATCATAAAGGACTGCTAATCACAACATGCGCCAAATAAACAAAGTAAAAGTCACTCTCATTCGACATGCACAGTCGAGATTTAACCAAGCTCAATTGGAAAGAGGTTTCGAGAGCGTGATGTTTCTTCCAGAACTCATTGACGCTGAACTTACAGAATTAGGAATCAAGCAAACACAAGAAGTAGGAAAGCAACTCAAACACAAGCATTACGATGTTGTTTTTGTTTCACCTCTTACAAGGACTCTCCAGACAGCAACCTATGTTTTTGAAGAAAACGTCGGGAAGCCAAAATTTGTTGCAGTCCCACATTTACATGAAATGCTTGTCTCTGCTGGAGAGATCGGAGGAGATTATCACAAAAAGAAGAAGATTTTCAATCACGTTGATTTCCACATGATGGACAAGTTACAACAGCCAGAATTTTGGTATCTCGATTGTATTCATGATCTGGATTGGAGGACGGCCATTTTAGCGGAAGCGAAGAAACAAAACATCTCTGAGGTTGAAGAAGTAGGACGGTTTATCCTCAAATCGCTTCAGCAGTCTCCGCTTTTCCCGGAAACTCTGAAAAATTTATCGAGAAGAATACAAGATGCGAAAAACACTATCAAGAATTATGTGACTGAAAATGGCCCTGATAAAAATTACGCGCTTGTTGCTCATTATTTAGTTCTAGAAGAGCTTACTCGAACGAAAGACCAGCCTGGAATACCATTTGAGAACTGCCAAGTGGTTGATCATATCTTAGATTAAGTTGGTAAACCTTCCACTATTTGTCACATTAAATTATGGAGAAGAAAGTTAATTTTGTAGAATTACTTCAATCACTCCTGCTTTTGACCCTA
>ENA-UOTZ01000277-UOTZ01000277.1-compost-metagenome-genome-assembly--contig:-NODE-277-length-43006-cov-11.475227_pt1 | contig 43006 bp, 26 predicted proteins | sample MGYA00238144_ERZ746983 | MGnify/ENA primary metagenome ERZ746983 (study PRJEB28759, sample SAMN06268863) | compost metagenome | isolation source: single cell | place: USA: California, Emeryville, Joint...
ATGCCTAGTTACAATTCTAGTTGTTATTGAGTCGTTTCGCAGCTCGATTGAGTTTATTCGCAGTCTTCTTTCTGAGGTACCATGGAGCGTTCTTGACTGCACGATAAGCCTTGCGGGTCTTGTTAACAGCACTTTTGGTTGTTCGATCCACAGCTCCTGCTGCTTTTTGAGCTCCCCTGGAAACTTTATTGGCAGCTCCAGAAACTTCATCTGCGACGCCTTGGGCTGCATTTGAAACATGTTTCTCAGTAGAACCAACTACTGCTTTCCCCAGATTCTTGGTGGCATCTGTGACGCTATCAGGCTTTTTTCTAGCATTTGACTTCCGCTGGGCCAAAGCAGCACAGCCTAAATACATTAGAAGATGAGACAATGGATGATCTAGTTACAAAAGAACGCGAAAACGAGGAAGATGAAGAGCTTTCTCATGGACTATCTGATTTGGTCTTTGTATGGATAGGATGATCTTGCTTGATCTCAATTTTTTATTCTTAAGAGGATTATAAGCCAAGCTCATTTTTGGCTTAAAGAGATATAGAATATTTCTATCATATCGCTATAAGATTCTATTCGAATTTATCTCGAATAAATTTAGCCTTATTTGAATAATTATTTTCCTGCAAAATCCTGACGAAGGAAAATCCTGGTGAAAGTCTATCAGCGAGCCTTGCTTTTATTTTCTCTCTACAGAGAAGCCGAAAGTATTAGAGGCTTGAGTCAATATATCATTGAAAATTTTGTTATTTCGAATGGTTTTGGGTTATCTTTGAGGAAGAGTTACTCTACAACTCGCAGGCTATGTTGTATGGATCCAGGTATTGAAGGACGTCGAGACTTTTCACACGAAAAGATTAATTACAATACGAAATGGTTTATTTGGGCAGAGAGAAATCGTGATTGATAAATGAAGTTGAGTGAGGTAGGTAAATAAACCCTGAAATTCAAAATCAAAGTTGCTTATACCTGAGAGATCAATAGAGATCGCTGTGATGACTTATTGTTGATTCTAATTTGATAATTCACGTTTTTTGAGTTTTTATTCTCATTAGATATTTAACCAAAACTCTTGTTTATGTTGAATCAAGAAAATAGCATTCAATGTGGAACGGATAAATCAACATAAAAAGCAATTAGCCAACTAATTAGTCTCTTACTGACTCAATTTACTCTAATCAATTTTCTGAAATGATTGTTTCCTCATCTATGAACTCTCTGCTCCACTGGTTGCGATGATGAGGTTTCTATTGTCTACGATTTGTTGATGCGTTTGGCTGCGCGATTAAGTTTATTAGCCGTCTTCTTCTTGGCAATTCTTGGAGCATTTTTAACATTACGGACACCTCTTTTCGCTCCACGAGCAGCCTTCTGAGCTCCGCTGGAAACTTTATCAGCAGCACCGGAAACAGCATCTGCGCTCTTCTGAGCTGCGTTGGAGACATGTCTCTCACCGGACTTAGCAGTCGCTTTTCCCAGATTCTTGGCAGCTCCTCTCACAGAATTATCCTTCTGGGCCAGAGCAACGAAACCTAATATTGTTAATCTATTAGACGATTAATACGAGTGTAATTCTGATACCGAACAAGATAAAGGCGAGGAAGATTAAGAGTCTTCTCATGAAATCTGTTGTACTTGTTAAAAGAATCGAATCTCAATTTTTTTGTTTTTGCGAGGATTATATGGGAAGATCATTTTGGGTTTAAATAGACAAAATATCTACTGTAGAATCATTAAAGTTTCTATTCGAATTTATTTTGAACTTAGTCCAGTGAAAGCTGCATTGGTGTTTGTATTATTAAGTTCTTTATGGAAGGTATCTCTCAAACAGGCTAGTTTTTGTTTAAGAAACGGCGATCAATTTCACCTTGTTGGAATTAAAGCAATACCCCAAAAAAAATTGAGAAAAGCAGTAGCGTAGGTCTTTTTCAACAAAAGTTTGTAATGTAACCGTGGAAAATTTGAGAAGGAAGCTTCTTTATTAGGATATACTGTGAAGTGAAGATTCGAAGGGCAAATAAAGCTTATTGGAGGATATTGATTCAACTGGCAAACATTTAATAACATCTTTCAAATAAAATCTCAAAAATTTTCGTTGTTTCGGATAGTTCGAGTTGATATAGTGAACGAAGGGCGAAATTAAACAAGATGAGGAGGTTCATTATGACAAATTCTGAACCTGATGGGAGTTCAAAGCCGTTTTGCTAGCTTTCCTGTAACGTGCTTAATGTACAAAGACGAGACAATGTATTTTCATTTCAATGAAATGAGATGGGCATTCCACTGCTATTCGAAGGTTTGACTCAAAATCGGTGAATCTTCAAATTTGTCTTTGCTGTTTTTTCTTTAAATCAGAAGTGCATTTCAAAATAGCTCCTTAGAGAAGAGTATTATGCAATGTCAAAGCAACTAATTCATCTTAAATACTTAAAAATAAATCATTCATTCAATCAAATAAATATCTTATTATCTTAGTTTTCTTCTACTAATATTTGAACCTTTTTCCCCCGTTCTGCAACGTGATGATGAGGTTGGCAAATTGACCTTCACTTACTTGTTGATGCGATCTGCGGCACTATTCAATTTCTTGGCAGTCTTCTTCTTGGCAATACGTGGAGCGTGTTTGGCCTTACGGGCGCCTCTCTTCGCCTTTTGTACACCTTTCTGGGCTCCTGTGGACACTTTATCAGCAGCACTGGAAACCTTATCAGCACTCTTTTGCGCGGCGTTGGAGACATGTTTCTCACCGGACTTAGCAGTCGTTTTTCCCAGATTTTTGGCGGCTCCTTTCACATCAGTATCTTTTTGAGCCAAAGCAACCAAACCGAAGAGAATAAAAGCGAGGAATATTAAGAGTTTTCGCATAGAACCTGTCTTGCTTGTTGTTCAAGGTGACTATTAATTATTTTTGCTTTTCGTTTGGATTATGCATGGAGCCTACCTCCAGCTTAAATAGACCTCGTCCTTACTGGGAAATCGAGAGACGCTTCTCTTCGAATTTTTCCCGAAATTCAAGCCAGTTCAAGCGGGATTGATTTCGAGTGTTGTCCTCCACAATTTTAATTAAAAAAATTTTTTTTTACTGAAAATTAGCGGAATTCTGAAGATCCGGTGAGAAGAAAGATTTACACCAGCAATTTCTTCCGAAACGGTTGTTGCCAAATTTCCTTGTTTTTACTGATCCAGGAAAAACACAGTTTTCCAGAAAGAAGAGAGAGTTTATTTCTAAAGAAAAAAAAAGAAGATCCCCTTGAGAAGATGTATGACTTGAGGGAAGGTGCTACTGAGAGGAGACGCTAATTAGCGAATCATTCTGGTGTGGTTGCCTGTTTTAACCACCAAACTTACAAACCAATCTAAAATGGAATCGGAATTGCTTGATAGACTCAATAGTTTGATCTGCTGTTTACTCTGTTAAGTAATGCAAAATTAGTAATATCACAATCCAGGTATTTACATACTTTAAACATACACGGCCGCCTAAGATGAATTATCAAGCTTTTGCATTCAACAGATACTATATAAATTTAATCAGCTGACTCATACACATCATTTCGATAAAATTTGAGTTAATGAAGCCGATAACCATTTAAAATCGTAGTCTTCGTTTTCCCTCAGAAGTAGAATTGACTGTAGCAATGGTCGCATTGGTTCTGTTGGACAGATCTGTGAGAGCGGTATCTTCCAAAGTACGGCTGTTAAGGTCACTTGCGACTTCATTGAGTTTATTAGCAGTCGCATTAGTTGCGTCACCAACAACGTCTTTGGCGCCTTCAACAACGTCTAAGTTTTATTTTTCACAGCATCAGCGGCCGTCTCCACTCCGCCTGCAACGGTATCGACGGCGTCCGACACTTTATCTGTAGCGGCACCCCAGGTAGCTGAGGCTGCATTTTTAATAGCATCACCAAGATTACCGAATGCTTCACCAATACTGGCATCTTGGCTGAAGGCAACACAACCTATTTCCAGAAGTATGAGAAAATGAATTTAACTAATATCTTTCATACCGAAAAGGGCAATAACGAGAAAGATCTGAGAATATCTCATTGGAGGTCTATAAATTGATTTGATTTTCTCAAGCTTAGTTTGATTTATGGTGATTATTCATGCTACTGATGCTCTGTATTAACAAGGACCTGTTTACTGTAATTCGTTGGAAATATTCTATTCGAAATTTATTTGAATTTAATCAATTCCAATTGGATCGGGTGTTTGCGAATTGATTTCGATATGATTACTGGAAAAGGCGAGTTTTGAAGCTAATATAGTCAGAAAGCTAATGAGTAGAGAAATTACAGCAATTTCTTTTCAAAAACGCGATCATTGAATTCGAGATGAGATGGAGCATTATATCGTTTTCATGACAGCTTACTTACAAATCCATGTATAAGCATTTCAGGACTTAGAGCCGGTCTCGGAGCATAGTGAAGAGAGCAAAAATAAGCTATCAAAGCCACTGGAAGCTCGTATATTGGTAATTATTTATTCTCTGGTATCAAATAATACTGCTTCATTGAGCCGTCTCAGTGATTTTTTATTGAAACTTTCTGATGAGGATAAGTCCATACGTTTAATATCTAGATGGTTGCCTTTTCTAATGCACTTCTCTTTGCGATTGCTCATAGAGAAATGTGGTATTTGAAAAGATCAGAATCCCATTAAAGTGCAAATATTAAATTCTACATAACTTACTTTGGAAACAGTAGGTATAGCGAACAGCCCTGCTCATTATTACGAGCTGAGTTTCCAACCTCATGATCAAAAGGACAAGATTAAAAGGATATGTCAGTTAAAGCCAATTTCATTAAAAAGTCAATCTTGTAAGCGAATATTAAAAAAGAATCATTACGATTATGAACTTAAAAATTTCTCTTTACATTAAAAAGCACAGTTGTTTTTTACAAATTTACAACAAAACACACTCCGTGTTCAGTTCCAGTTCATCCTAGACTTGCTACAGTCTTAGAATATTCCGCAATGGTCATTCTTTTTCACATCGATTTTCTCTTTGACCTGGGCCTTTTCAAATCCCTCCTCCTTCTCTCCTCCTTTCGACTCTGCCAACTCCACTAATTCATGACTCCATAGCTCACCTCTCAACCCCTGAAACATCGAATCAAGACAATTTCTTAGCTCTCCCGTAAGCTTTTCAGTAACGCAGATAAAATCCATTTGCTTCCATCTTTTATCAATAACCTTTCCTTTATAGTTTAGCATTGTAAAATTCGTTAGCGAGAACATCAGTTGCGTCGTTTCTCCAATCTTCGATTTTTCAACCTCCCATTTTCCTTTCAAAGGACACAAATTCTCTTTCTCTAGCATATACAGAATCCGATCTTGAAGATAACTCTTCGCAGTCCTAAAATCCTCTCTTTCTAGCGTAAACAAAGCTGACGGCTGGTTCTTGCTCTTTACATGTTTGCCAGCAGCAGCTCTTTTCGCCGCAAATTTCGAGCTTAAAACTTTGACCAAACTTGCATTTTCTTTCGCTGAAAAAGTTTGGATCATTTTTCCATTAGCATCAGCTACTTTAATAGAAGAAAGGCCTTCGATTCCGTTTGCGATCATCGAGCGACAGTTCCAGCCTCCAGGGTATACGAAGCAAGATGCTTCCTCAAACCAACCTTGTGAGGTTAGACACCTCTTAAGTGGTCCGCACCAAGTGATCCAGATGTTCACAGTGATATTGGGCTCATATGCGACCGAGGTTTCTGGCGACTCAGGGTTTGTGACTAACGAACTTCGATCGCGGCCAGAATGATGTTCCCAGTCGACTTTAACAAGCTCGTTTGGAGAGTCGGGCAGCTGGAACCTTTTTAAAACCTCGAAGAGAATATGTGGTTTGTCTCTCGAGATCACGATTTCTGCGTGAAGGGTCTTCCGTTTGAGAATTTCAGGAAGAATACTGCATAGAAATCTTGAGGTTGAATAGGTAGAATAGAGACTGAGATGGGAGTCCTCAAGACCGTGCGCGGCTAGGAAACCAACAATATCAGCGATTCGGTTGCGTACGTCGAGGTTATCGTAGAGTTTGGTGACGGAGTCTGGAGATAGCGCCATGAATCCAGAGTTTTTATCGCGATTTCTGGAATTATTTCAGCTGATTTAAACCTATGTGCTTAACTGAAACATAAAACAAACAACTAATTAATTTAAAAATAATCGGTACGGTTCCTCTTATCCTTTTGGATTGGATTTATATTCAATCCAAATAGTTGAACTTTCTTAGTGAAGATGCTTGTTTAAAGGAGTTTAGGTTAAAGAGATGGTATGAAGATTTGAAGAGGAATAATGCATTCTCGAGCTAGGCCATTGATATGTGGATTACTAATCAGAAATTGCAAATTATATATAGAATTTCTTCAATTGGAAGAGTTTCAGCGTAAGCTACGCTGCAAAGTTAGCAAATATTTCACGCAAGTGAGAAACGGAGAAATTATCAATAAATGCATTTTTTCGAATCGTTTAATGTAAGAAGTTCTGCATCGGTTTCTAGGCATAGCAAACAGAGCTTGGGGTTAGATTTGGTTGGCTGGAAAAGCCAATATGTTTTCCAGTCGAAAAACTTGTATGATATGCATTCCCATCTGCATTGGCAGTTGCGAGATATTCACCATCAAGACTCCATCGCACACAATAAACATAGTCCTTTCCTTCAATTACTTTTATGATATTACCTACTCTATGGTCATAGATCTTCGTGGTGCCATCCCAGCCAGCTGATGCGAGCAAGTTTCCATCATATCGGCAGTCTATCCACCTTGTACACTTTCCCGGTTGCTCAAGTTTCAGTGGTTCTTTGAGAATCAATTCCATCTTTTCAAAGTCGTAAACGTTTAACTTGTTAACATCATGTGCTAAGTAAATCATCGAGCTATCAGCCAATGGATTCCATCTACATCGATTCGTTCTCGTATCAACTCCTTGTGACTGATCGAGTTTGACATGGGCAATATACTTGCCGTTGTTATCGATATCCGAGATCGAACAAACTGCTCCTTTATCAATGTAGCGATTCGTCTTCCTGACGAATCGAGATCAAAACTTTCGATTTGATCACCATGTACTTTTTGCCATTTGGACCGACAAATTATTTTCAGCGTAGTGCAATCAAAGAGATGATAGGCAATGTTCTTTTGGATTGGTATCAAAGCTGCGAAATTTCTTCTTTTATTATAGGTTAAATCACCTCGTCCCTTCACTCCATCAAGTTTTGAGAATAAAAAAGTTGGTATTAGTTTCCCTCTTGAGATCTCAAATACTTCAAAATTGGCAAAATCCAATGAGCCGTTTGGGTAGCAAGCCGAAAGTATCATATTAGTATCACCAAGTTCTCTGATGTGAGTCCATGTTGTGGCCATACCTGCGGCCTGAGCGCCTTGAAATTCGCCACATTCACTTTTTGTTTCCAGGTCATGTAACTTAATCTTATTTGAATTGGAACTACTCCATATTAAGTACTTTGGTTCGTTGCTATCCGCTAAGCTTAGCATTGATTTCTTTGCACTGTATTTAGTGAACAGAATTATAAATTCGTCAAATAATCCCAAATAAAAGAACTTTGATTCATTTCTGATCTGAATCAATAAGTGCCTTTTCTTTGGTGTTTAATATAAATTTCAAAGGGGTTTGCAAAACTATGCCTGATGAGTTCTCCATGATCGTTTTTTAATGACCCTCTTTTCAACAATGAAGCTAAATTGTCAACCACAGTGAAAAAAAATATGATCTAATAATTTCCATTTGCTTCCAAAGCTCATTATGAAATTTGGCGGTATATATTTACAATATGCTCCTTTCAATCAAAGGCGACAACCATCAGCTCTTCTAATACAAGAAAAATCTTAGATAATACCATTGAAGTCTTTGAAGCTTCTGATAACTATGCATAGCCATAAATCCTATGTTATATGAATTAACTGAAATCATCCCTATCTCAACCACACAAAAAATAATGTAGATTTGAGAAACCGGAATTTTACTAAAAATCCCATTATTAACGCCACATGGCATTCTTAATCTTATTACCCAATGACCCAGCCTCAAACTTCCCTTGTACTTTACAAGGCCAAAGTTTCGGTTCTTTTCAGCGCTGCTTCGAGATCATCAGTCTTCTCTTCTTCATCATCAAGCTTATTCAGACTCTGACAGACCGAAGATAATCTCGCTACCACTAGCCTGTTACCTTTTTTATATTTCTGAAGGAGGAAACCTGACAATTCAAAGTCCCTATGATGCTTTTTCACGATATTTTCCAGCTCAGTTCTCACAAGGTTGCAGTAGAGGTAGTTCGCCGCGAATTTCATCCGCATAATTGCCCAAGCAACTGTGATCATCCCAAGGGCGAGGAGGAAGAATCCAGCTTTAATATGCAATCCTTCGACAAAAACAAGACTGCCGCCGCATCCCACGAGGAAAAATCCCAGTAAGAGCATGAGGTAGTCGATTGAGTTTCTAAACGACTTGATTTTCTCGAAACCTTGAAGGAAAATATTTATGCTTTTTTCGAAAGACTCGAGGACGGGAGGGAAGCCTTGAATGTCTGCTGTCATTTGTTGAAGCGGGACGAGATCGATATGCGCTCCGGACTTGAGAGCGGAGAATTGGATGTTCACTTCCTTAGCATTCTTATAATTGAGCAATTTTTTCGGAAGATCGTATGAGCCGTAATAGTTATCGAATTCTCGGCCGCTGCCCGCAGAGGAGATGATCATCTCTGCGCCGCTGTGCGAAATGAGGATCTTGTTTCCAAAGCAGCCGAAACTTTCGACGTAATGGTCTGGTTCTGCCATTGATTATTCCAGAGGAGACTCAATTTAAAAATTTTAAGATGATATATATTTTTGTTAGTTGAGTTTCGGGCAGGCTCAGGAGAAAATAAATGATATTAGAATAATTAAAGCGGTATCAGACCGAAATATAAAAACTCCTTAGTTTTAACGTGTGAGACCCTCAAAGGATGGTTTATGGTGGTTTGATATTTGTCTTGAAGGAAAATGGTTTGCGTGCTTGCAGTCAAATAGACCTTTCTCGATCAGATAATTCTGAATTGACACAGAATAAGGTAGCTAAAGCATTCGCAGTTTGGGAGGAAAGGCGTGTTGTGAGTGAGAACCAGCTATTTTAGTAAGTAGAGCGGGCTGCTAGTGAAAAGAAATTTATTCAGAACTCTGGTTTTAACACCTGGATCTTTTGTTAATTACATAATCAATCTCAAATCTTTTATAGACAAGAAATATGTACAAAGAACCTTTAACGAAAGTTCAAGCAGAAAAGCGCTTTGCTCTCTTCTCACCAGAAAAGGGCAACTTGCACTACGAGGTATTTCTCAAATTGACCCGAGAGGAAACATATCAAGGAGTACTTACAGCAACAATCCTTCTTTCTGCTGTCAGCGATGACCTTTTCTTCGATGCCGCCTTGAAAACAATCACAAAAATCACAGTGAATGAGAAAGTTGTCGAAGCGAAAGATGGCTCATATGCTCATTTATTCAATGACCGCTTCCTTTCAATTCCAAAAGAATTTCAACAAGTTGGCAAGAATGTAGTGAAAATCGAGTTTGATAATAACTATGTTCACGATGGAAACGGTCTTCACAGCTTCGTTGACACTGACAAGAAGCACTATGTTTATTCTAACTTCTGTCCTTACCACGCCAACAAAATGATCCCTTGTTTCGATCAACCAGACCTGAAAGGTACTTGGAAACTCGATGTAGCTGCTCCTGCGGAATGGATTGCCATTGCGAACGAGCCTGTTGATGAGACTCATCAGTTCTCGGAAACGTACATCACAAAAGAGACTCTAGAGAAGGAGAATCTTAAGTATTGGAGTTTCCAGCGCACAAAGCCATTGTCAACTTACTTGTTCTGTTTAATCGCAGGACCTTATCTCGAGATCAAATCGAAGGAAACCTATAATAACATTCAAATGTCTCTGTTCTGCCGTGAGTCCCTTCACAAATATCTCGTTAGCCAAGCTGAAGAAATATTTGAAATTACTCGAGTTTGTATGGCTTTCTATGAATCGTTCTTTGGATACCCATTCCCATTCACGAAATATGATCAAATATTCTGTCCTGAGTTCAACTGGGGTGCTATGGAGAACCCAGGCTGCGTCATTTTCAACGATCGTCTTGTTTTCAAGGATCAAACTACCGAACAAAGACGAACCAGCCGCGCTATTACCACGACACACGAGCTTGCTCATATGTGGTTCGGAGATCTCGTTACGATGAAATGGTGGAACGATCTCTGGCTCAATGAGTCCTTTGCTGAGTTCATCTCGCATTTCGCTCTGAATAAAATCCGAGGTAAACTCACTCACCTCAACACTTCAGATGTTTGGTTGGAATACTTCAGAAGAAAATGCAGAGGCTACAGAGAAGACCAGCAGCCCACAACTCATCCAATTAATGGTGAGATTCCAAGCACACATCAAGCTGAGACCATCTTTGACGGTATCACATACAACAAAGGAGCTGCGTGCTTAAAGCAGATAATTCATTTGATCGGTGAGGAAAATTTCAGCAAGTCAATGGGGCTGTACTTCAATAAATTTGCGTTTTCAAACGCCACTCTCCACGACTTCATCAGCGCTCTTCAAGAAAACTACAAACCACTGAACCCATCTTATCCAGAAAATCTGGATATCTGGCAAAAAGCCTGGATCCAAACTGCTGGTTTGAACGAATTGGTCTGCGACTGGAACCCTAAGAGCGACGAAAAGACTCTAACGCTGAAGCTGAAACAAAGCGCAGTGCTACCTATCCACCCTACTATCCGTGTCCATAAGATGAAAATCGCTTTCTTCGACGATAAGTGCGAGCTTATCGAAGTCAAAGACGTCGTTGTGCCTCCAACTGAGACTTTCCAACTCGAAGTTTCTACCGAGAGGAAGCCTGCTGCTCTGCTGATGAACTATGATGATGAGGCCTTTATCAAAGTCAGAATAGACAGTCACTCCACTGAGGTTTTCAAATCTAATCTCAAGAATATCAAGCAGGAATTGAACCGCACGCTCATCTGGAAAGCTTTCTTCGATATGGTGCGTGATGCGCTTCTCACTTCGATAGACTTTATCGACATTGTTGCGAACTCGATCGGTGATGAGCCTGGCGATTCGTTATTGAACGAGATCTTCGAATACGCTCATTCAGCGATCAGGAACTACACACCAGCGAAAATCCGAGGATTGTTGAACTTCAAAATGTTTGAGATCACTCAAGATCTCCTCCTTCGAACTGACCTGGACCGCAAGAACAGAGTGGTCACTTTGAAAGAGAATTTGATATCTTTTGCAGGAGATCACAAACACCGAGTTCAAATCATCGACTGGTTCAACGGAGAACATAAGCATCTTAACAAATATCCTCTCGGAATCAATGACAAATGGTCCATTATTAAGATCGTTTACGCTCAACATGACATCACCAATGAGCAAAAGAAAACCTATTTTGAAAGAGTGAAGCAAGAAGACCCTTCAGATTTTTCAGTTCATGTCGAGCGAACAGTGGCCCATCATCTTCTTTCGGAGAAAGAACTTGAAGATGTGTGGAAAGGGTTCTTGCAAAAAGGCACTGAGTCTATTAAACTGATCGCAGCGTCTATGTCAGGTTTCAACCGCGGACAGAAAATCTACGCAGATGCGTTCTTTGACGTTGTGCTAGACATCTTCAGGACACAACCAATTGAATACTCAAGAGTGTTCTACACGAACCTCTTCCCTTGTGGCGACGACTTGGAAACATATCTTGAGAGGACGAAAGATCTGTTGAAGAAGGTTGATACGAGCAAAGAGGCTTGGTTGACAAGGTTCCTTAAGGAGAGCGAGGATGATCTTACGAGAAGAATTAAGGCTTATAAATGCTTATTGTCATCATTGTAAGGCAATGCGAGTAATATAGGTGCATATAAAGCGACATATCTATCTTTATGAGAAGAATACTCAGAAAATAAACAAACATAAGTATTTGAAAATTAAGACTTTTCGACTTAGTTTGGGTCCAATCGTCTTTGATAGCGATATGATACATTGAATAAATGCAAAATAACTAAAAAAAATTTCTTAGGTTTCTCCCTGGACAGCGAAGTGTTGTTCAAGTGGTTTGGAAGAAGTTATTCCGAATTTCTATTATGGATCTGGCTGTAATAACAAAACATCATTTAGTTTATATTTTCGAAGTTTTATCCATGTAGTCCGTTTTTATTTCGGAAAATTATTTCGGGCCAGGCCGATTTAGTTGTGAGTGAAGTAAACAAAAGCAAAGAAAAAACAATGATTTTAATGACGTCTGAGTCAGGAATAAGTCATTTTGACAGACTTGCTTCCAATCGTCTCGGTCTACAGTCTCATTGCATTGCTTTGGGGTCCATTTTGTGCGGTAGATTACCAGTCAGTCCTAGGAATATGGCTTACACCTCCAAATTTAACACAACTTCTCCTCGAATGCTGAAATTTCAACAATTAGCTTTCCAATTCCTCCATATTCAACCAAAACCTCCTTTTAGCATCCTAATATACATCTAATAGATAATCATCAACAAACTCAATTTTAGCAAGAACCTCTTTTCAAGTAGGTTCCTTTGCCCTTCTGCAGTCGTCATATTACCAAATTTCTCCAATCAATCCTCGTCACTCTCCAATTTGCTCAACTACCACATCACAAAGGACCTTAATTCTCATTTATTCCCTTTTTAACCGTTTTTATTATCATAAAGTCCTGAAGATTTTTCCCTCAACCTTATTTTCAAGAAAGATCCAGCCAAGAGTTGCGTTCTCCTGTCTTATCCGCTTTCGCATTTTCCAAATACTCAGCCACAGACTCCAACGGATCAATTTCCTACTGTTAATTCTCCCGACTATAATTCGAGATTTCTAATAGTCAGCAAACGACTAATTCCGCTCAGAGAACGATCAACGATTAGTTCTACGCTAAGTTATTAAGACCGTTTGTAATCATAAACTTCACATCCATTTCAATATGAGCCGAAAGAAGTTGCTAATCCCTTTAAACCTCACCCTTGACCCTCCAGTTATCGATACAACCCAGGTCCAAGGCAAAGTTACCCAAGAGGAATTTGAAATCTTTTGGAGATCACTCAAGGCACAAGTAAAGAGCGTCGAAAATCAGCACAGAATATTCAAAATATTGAATGCCATAATCTCGATTCTACTCTGTATAGCACTTTTCCTCTCGGCCTTCCGTGTGCTGGGTCGTCCTATCATCATAGCCTCTGCGATTCTTGTCCACCTTGCTATATTCTACGTTTTCCTTAACCTTTCTACTAAAAGAAAAACTACAAAAAGAACTCAGTTCCTCGAGAGAGAAAATAAAAAAAAATGGAAACCCCGAGGACTTCGGTGGTCAATTGAGAGAACCGACCCAGATTCGCTTGAGGAGACCCTTGTGTTGTCAGAAGATAATGAGATTGTACTTAATCTGCACTTAGGCGATACAGGTATCTCTTGAAAAATTTTAATAAAGGCCGAGTCTCTATAATATTGTTTTTGAGTTCTTTTCTTTGGTTATACTAACTTGCCTTTCTCAAATAGAAGATGAATATAAGCCTGATGCTGATGAGACAGAAAAACTAACGTACGGAGCTTTCCAAGACGCAAGCACGGAAGAGAAGGAGGCGTAGCGAAACGGTAATCGACTCTGGAATGCAAGAGAAACTTTCGATTGAGTGCTGATTAAGTTTCGAAAGTTTACTTACATTTTCGGGAAAATGATTTATTAGTCGTTCTATGCAATAATAATTAATAAAGAAAAGCTAGCTGTTTAACGGTTTTCTCAAAGCTTTAATTATCAAAAGGAATATAATTACTTTGCATGTATACAGACGTTCTTTAAGAGAGAATTGCCAATGATACGTATGTGATGCTCAAAACTGAATGCAGTTTTCTTTTAAGTAGATACTCAATAGCCGATTTAGCTCTTCGAAAAAGAAAAGAGAAGCACAATGTAATTTTGTTCCATGATGACAATTGATTTCAAAAAACATGAAATATGAGATTCACAAAGAGTTTATGTGTGATAAGAATACTGCAGTTTAGAATGAAGAGGATCGATCGTTATCTCCGACTAAATTGTTTGTCTCAGGACTCTGCTGAAAAGTAACAATTGATTCTGTTTTCATTTGCGAATCAAATATAATGTAAAATGCCTAAATTTTTTTGTGTTGCTTTGCTTAAACGGCTGTACTGATCTCTCTCTCTTTCTACTCCACATGTGAAGCATTTTGTTTCGTCAAGGGATGATAAAGTGTCTTATTAGATCAAATTTGAAGTAACTCACAAAATCATCGCCAGCATTTAAGGAAAAAAATATCTAATTAAGTTTATATCTCTGAGCTGTGACACAAAAGATGGGAACTTCAAAATCGAGGGCTTCCCTATCAAGTGTGTGTTCTCAAACCCTGTAATGTAAATTTTCAAGTGAAAAATTGAGATGATTCTTCATTTGGAAAGCTCATTGGCATGTCTCTCGGTGAAAACTCTAATTGTTGCCTCTGATTACTCAATTGCAAGAATGTTAATTCGATGATGAGGATGATGAGACTCGAATCATAAATTGATCTTATATTGAAGATTATTATTTTAATTTACTTGAAAATAAAACATCTAATATGGGATGTACGAACATAAAAGATGGGACCAGTCGTCCTAAGAGCTTCAAAACTGCTTTACCATATAGAATCGAAGATCCGCAAAATAATTTTTGGCAACAACAGGCAAAGCAGAACTTTCAAACAACAATTCCAAAAGAACGGCTATCTGATCTTGTCAGAGAAGTAGAAGATGTAGAAGGATTGAAAAACAGAATCAAGAATGCCCTGGAGCGTTCAGAGGAGAACGAATATGACGATGTCTTGAAGTGTATAAGGAAAAGAGGTGAAGTCATTTTATATTATCAGAACATTGAAGATTTTGGTGTAAGAGAGCTGACGTTTCATGCAATTCCACATCTTGAATCTCTCGATTTACATTCAAACAATATTACTGATGTTGGCGCCGGGATCCTCAGTCAAATGACCAACTGGCCAAACCTTAAGACTTTAAATTTATATAATAACAAAATCAATGTAGATGGTGCGATATTCCTCAGTCAAAATGATACATGGAAGAATCTGACGGAATTAGACCTCTCTGAAAATGATATTGGTGAGAAAGGAGCTGCGGCTTTAGCCATGAATACTTCATGGACGGAACTCACGATACTCCATCTAATTGCAAATCGTATCAGAGATGAAGGAGTGAAGGCATTAAGCAAGAATGAATCTTGGACAAAGTTGACGAGACTTGATTTGTCTCGTAATGAGATCAGAGATGAGGGAGCGGCAGCATTAGGTAGTAATAAATCATGGATAAACCTAACTTCTCTTGATTTATCGCTAAATAAAATCGGTGACAAGGGAGCAGAGGGGTTGGGTATGAATAACACGTGGGTGCGCCTCGCAACACTCTATTTACAGAACAATGAAATCGGTGAGAAAGGAGCGGTAGGGTTGGGTCTGAACAACACATGGGTGCGTCTCACAACACTCAATTTAAACTACAATAACATCGGCGCAAAGGGAGCGGCAGGGTTAGCCAAGAATAGTGCCTGGTCGGAACTAAAAACACTCAATTTAAAAGCAAATAATATCTGGGAGGGAGTCATGGAACTAACAAAAAATAATTCATGGATAAATCTTACTACTCTCGATTTATCGGTAAATAAGATCAAAGATGAGGGAGCGGTGGAGCTGGGTAAGAATTACTCTTGGACGCGCCTCAAAGAAGTCAATTTATCATGGAATTATATCGAATTAGCTGGAGCGACAGGGTTAAGCAAGAATGAATCCTGGCAGAAGCTTGAGGTACTTAATCTTGATCATAATGAGATAAATAAGGAAGGTCAGATGGTATTGTGCAACAATGCAGCTTGGTCTGAGCTCAAAGAACTTTTTTTGGGTGATCAGTATGGCGGTATTTATCCGGAAGCAAGGACAGCACTCAAGACTAGATGGCCAAATCTGAAACTATGGAGCCACGACCTAGCTGGAAATCTTCAGTCTTTTTAGCTTGCACATCTAGAATGATGATGTTATCCATATTGGTATTACAAATCTCACAAGAAGTTGTAAGGATATCTGTGATTAAGACTTATCTCCTCAAATTATTAGATTTGAACCTCTATTAGGGAGCTTATATTGAAGAATTGAAGAATAAAGCGGGCTTTTATGAGTACCATAAGATGAAATTAAGGCACATTTTAATATTATTGGAGTTTCCAAATATTCGAATGGAGACTGGGTCACATTGATCTCAAAAATCTCTAAATTGCATCCATTATGTATTCTTATTTGTCTTAAATCGCATAGAACCTCCCAATTTTGAAGGTATTGAAAATGAGATTTTTGAGATTTTGAAATGATTGAGTATGGAAAAACTTACTTTCTCAACTCATAACGTTTACAGCAGCTATTTTCTTTTTGGTCCTGCGAAATAAAAAACAAGAGCAACCTAGAGCTCATAAAGCCTCCAAAAAAAACGCAAAGATAAATATTAAAGATAATCTTCAAAAAAAACTAACAATCTTTTGTTATTCTCTCAAGACTATATTTATGAATTGTGACAGGTTGAAATTTTACAACTGATTATTTTGAGAACTGACAAAATTGTAGAAGCTATGCTATATACAAAAGCGTTGAAATCAAAGAACATTATAAATCTCTTCACGACGAGAAGAAAGTCAAAAATATGGCATGGCTGAATTAGTTACAAATGTGATCAAAGATACTGAAAGAGACCTGCTCCTGTGGGTATTAGATCGAGTTTTTATGTATAGATTTAAGGTCATGTCCTTGAGTGAATGTGGTATGGCTGTAATCTTCAAATTCCGAACCATTGCTGTAAAATTTTGAAATTTCAATGGAATCTCTTAGTCTTCCTCTCTCTCTCCATGAGCTTGCTGTCAAGTTGTAGTTTCTTTTAGTTTTACAACCGCACCAACCGATCCTTATCGAATTCGCTGCTTTATCCACAGTCTCAAGGTTTCAAAACGGGCCTATCGTAGATTATAATTAGAATATATTCGATCGCATTAAAATTTAGAGTTAACAATTGTTCCATAAGAACATGTGATATGGGATGCAAATGCACAAGAGATGAAGTTAGTCCCTTAAAAGGAGCCCAAAAAACTACAAGAATAAGACCTCAAAGAGCACGAAAAGATTCTTTTGGAGGTGAAGATACCAGGATTGATGAAATAGTTCCAAACCAGAAAAATCCCATTACGAACAGAACCAAAGACGAAGAAAGAGAAGAAAAACTCACAAATCTCATCAACATGGCACTTGCTGCTGATAATAGAGCATTAAATTTATTCCACCGCGACCTTGGAGACCATGGTGTAGAAATATTATCCCATTATTCAATTTCGCGACTTGAAAAACTGGAGCTTTGCTCGAATGAGATCAGTGACGCAGGAATCCTAATTCTCAGCATGGTGACTGCCTGGCCAAATCTTGCTTCTCTTGAACTGAGATTTAACAATATCGGATCAAAAGGAGCAGCAGCTTTGGCCAGAAATAATTCATGGACGAAACTTGCACTACTTGATTTATCAGGAAATAACATCGGAGATGAAGGAGCAACAGCTTTAAGCAAAAAAGATTCTTGGGTGCACCTTAACTCACTGCTTTTAGGATCTAATAGCATCGGCTCTGAGGGAGCGACGGCGCTAGGACAGAATAACTCATGGGTACATCTGACAACACTTTGTTTATCTGAGAATAAAATCGGTGATAGAGGAGCAGCGGGCCTGGGAATGAATAATGCATGGGAGAACCTGACAACACTCGTCTTATATGATTGTGCAATTGGTACAGAAGGTGCGATTGAATTAAGTAAGAATGAAACATGGAAAAATCTTCGAGAACTTAGATTAGGGGAGAATCCTATCGGTGCAGAGGGAGCGATAGGTCTGAGCAAAAACGAGGGATGGTCGAAGCTGAGGACTCTTGATTTATCAAATTCGCATATTGATGAAGAGGAGAAGTTAAAGTTGAGGAATAGATGGCAGAATCTTGAGTTGGTAAGCTGAAGACGAAATATACATACATATCTAGATATTGCTTTGTCTTAAGACACCTCTATAGAGAAGTACTTTCTCAACCTGAGTTTCACATCTAAACCTCTGTAAATTCAGCAATGTGTCCAAAATTGAAAAAAATGCTTTTTCTGGTAGGAGATGTTTAACTAAATGAGCTAAATAGTTCAAGTTTTCCTCTACTCATTCAACTGAGAAAGCCAAAAAATTTTAGTTATTGAATGGCACTGGAGTCTGGACTCTAAGATTTAAAGGAAAGCTTGCCCTTTTGAAATTAATTTATTGATTAAATAGATAATAGAAAAGGAAATGCCAATAATCCTAACGATCAACTTTGGCTCCAGTGGAAAGTTAGCTAATCTCTCTCCAATTAACACACCTTAAGAAAATGAAAAATAATTTTGTTGGCTTTCACAGAAAACAATTGGATGGCCGCTCTGAATAGCAATATATGAAAAACATCATAAAACAACTCTGCTACTTAAAAATTAATGACTTTCTTATCCATGAAAAACTTTCCATTCAAATTTTTATCGAATTTAAACGGCAATCCAATCAGATAATCAAGCGTCTCAGCTCCCTTATCCGCAGATCTAGAAGCGCCTGTTCCTCCCATATCAGTTTTGCACCAACCTGGCGTCATTGTGAAGCATTGCTGATCTCCTTTCAGTTGCTTAGGGAGCACGTAGTGCGTCCAAGCATTTATTAGAGCCTTGGAAATTTTATATGGCGAATTGGTCACATCATCTCTGGCAAAAGACTTATTTTGAGCAGCTGTTTCAAAGAGCTGGTACGCCTTTTCGAGGTCTTTCTCTTGGAAATCGGATTTCGTAAAGAGCTCAGTTAGTGTCCTCCCTTGCGTTGACCAGTACGCCAGCTCGCTCGACACATTGATTATCTTTCCATCATCCGAAAGGAATGGTAAAAGTTTCTCTGTTAGTGCTTTGGTGGCAAAGAAATTGGTGCCAACTACATAATTTACCTCATCCATTGTGGGCTCAAAGCTCGAGCTTAGCTCGTTCTTTAGCATCACTCCAGCATTATTCACAAGAACATCATATTTTCCAAATGTCTGGTTCACCCATTCAGCGAAAGCTGCGATTGAATCTGGCTTGGTGACGTCAAGAACATGATAATGGAGGTTTTCTTTGATAGAGGGTTGCTCCGCGATGAGATTGCTCATGGCCTCTTTTCCTAATGTCTCATTGCGGGAAGTAAGGACTAGAGTAGAAGGCTCAGGGTGCTTGATGAGTCTCTTCATGAGCGAGTAGCCGATACCTTTGTTAGCTCCGGTCACAATGATCACTCTGGAAGATCTTTGCATGCTTGCTCTTGGAATTTTCAGATATTCGATTAACAAATACTTTTTATTTGAATAGGCGGTCAGAAGATAAATACCATTGGGGTGATTCGTATCAACTAAATCAGAGAAGCTAGTCTCGATCAAAAATCTTTCTGATTTTGTGACTCTCAAATCTAATCTCACGAGCTCTGTTCTGCTGCATGTATAATAAGTGGTCTAGAACGTATTGTATTGACGATGAGACTGGTTAACTCGGAATGTGGCTTGATAAAGAGCCCACCACCGGCTATGTTTGAAGACAAACCTCATCGTAAAGTATGGCACAAATTAATGAGAGAGCAAAGAATTTGTGTAAATTTTTAGCATAATAATGCCTAACCTTTCGATTTGAATCTAATTTCAAAGAGTCTTAGTCGTAATTAATTAAGAGTCAGGAAATTCTTGAAGGCCTAATTTTTTGACGCAATTTGTTTCATTCTATTTCATACCGAATTTAGTTTAGCGTGGATCGGTTCTCTGCTATCATTGATTTCCAAATCTAATAAAAAAGATAGGACTGGAGAGCTCAACGAGCTTTCATTCGGAAAAAATGAAGTTTAATGCGGGCAACTTTCGGGATGCGTTTCAAATAAATAGGAACTTAGATGAGGTTATACTTCGTTAAATATAGTGCGATTCGATCCAACAGCTGAAAGTTATGTCTCTATGCTCAGCGACTTCACACATGAAGATGGGCATTTTAATACTGTCCTGGACTCTGAATGTGATCAACAGGCTTTCATGATATGGAAAGCAACAAAAATACAGAATTTTAGTCACCCTCTCACCTCTGTTTTAGATTGAACTACTCTCCATGAGCCAAATTGCCCAGGTGGTAGTTTCTCACATTTCGAACGAGTTTACTCCTACTTTAAATTCGATTCTGACTCAATCTCTCCCTTATCAGCGTCTCCTTTCTTTGTTCTTGGAACCATTCTTGGATACATCTATTTCTTGAAACTTCTAAATTAAAAGGGTTTTTAGATTTTCCCGACTTTTTAAAATTGCTCCATTAAAGGTCGTTTGATCAAATTTTCAGTGAATGATTCGAAATAACAAATAAAACTAAAAACTTGACGCTGCACCTATTTTCGTTAATTTAAATATTCATTGGCTTGAATTTCATGTTTTAAGTTGCTAATTTTCCTACAGCGGAAAGTTTGGGCTTATATTGCTGAGCAAATTTTATAAAAATTTATAATTCTCTTCTAAGTAAAAAACTTAACCCATCGCCTTTCTTCACCGATCTCATAACTCTCACCCTAGAACCTCTAATGTTCCACCCACTGGAGTTACCACTTCTAGAATCTGCATCACCTCTCTCCAGCGGCTCTGAAAATGAAATTTTCAGTCCTTTAGAGCTTTCTAACAGCCCTTCAAAGATGGCAGTTGCCGGCCCTAAAAACGTCCTGAACCCTAAAGGCTATAGTTCAAAACTCAAAACCGAGCTATGTAAAACGCATTCGCTCGGTCTTGTCTGTCCTTATGGAGAATCGTGCTCCTTTGCTCATGGTACAGCTGAACTAAAGAGCAAGACATTGGTTCCTAGTCGCTATAAAACGATCAAATGCCGCGATTTTCATGGAAATGGGTATTGCAAATTCGGTTCCAGGTGCCAGTTTTTGCATCGTGAACGTCGAACCAGGCAAAAATTGAAGAAAATGTCCTATCAAAGCGTTCTCTCTACTTTCGAGGAGGTTTCTGCTCTCGCAGCGAGTGAACCTGTTGAGAAGGTGATGAATAAGGGTCTTAATCTAGCGGCTTATTGCCTTTCGAGGCTCTCAGTGTTTCAGAGTTTTAGTTCCCCGTTGTAAGTTTAAGCTTTAATACTTTAATTTGGTATATAAAATATCGATCTCAGATACATTTCTTTGACTATCTTACTGTTGTATAACTATGTATGGTGGTGTGGGTTATTAGTTGATTGCTAAGCTACAAATACTTGAAATTATGAACCTGTACTTCGAAAAGTAGGGAAGGTATTTGAGTCACCATGGGTTTTTGCTAAGCCTCGCAAAAAATCTTCAGTTTTTTCTTTTTACAACATCAATTTTCTTCATTATCTTTTGATCACTCGAAAATATATGTCTCATAAACCAGAGTGCTGTTTTCATGAGAAGTAACTTTGTTTCCCACTAATCAGACCACAATTTATCTCACATTTCCTAGGAAATGTGTATATCTAACAAACCTGAAAGAATATTTCATGTGAAGGTTGGTTCACTTTTGACTAAATCTAAAAGAACGTGATTTGCTGAGCCTCAGTATTAATACCAGGTTAAAACAATCGTCTGTCTTACAGAATAATTTGATTAATAATTTATGATCAAATACCCATTTTATTTGAATCTCGAGCCAGTGTACAAAACAGCTCCGAAACAATAACATACTTAGTGCATTTACTGTATTTACACGAAATCGAGACGAGAAATGTGAACTGAGAGAATGGAATTAATATTTATTGCTGAAGTCCATCTATTTTGCTTGGAGAAGAATTCAAAAAGAAATCTTTCATTCAAGCATAGCCAGGGAAGAGCTCGTCTTAAAATGCTTGAAATAAAGGCAGAGAGCTCAAAGTTGTTGCCTTACATCCTAGTAGTGCTTCCAACTAATTCTTCTCATTTAGTCAATCAATTTAGGAGGCTTTATCTTTACCTGAACTCTTCTTTCAAAATGTATTAAATACAACTTGACGCTCGAATGTCGAGATTATTATCCCCAATAGGCTGAGGAAGATGAAAAAGTTTTGAATTTACAAAAATGCAATTCCTTACATCCTCAATTCGGAAACGAACAGAATCCAGAAGCATCCCCAAAGTCGCAAATTAAGCCTATCTACTGAAAGAAAGCGCATTCTATCATTCTTCTCATCTTTTCTAAGGAAATGAACTGCAATTGGACTAAATAATTCTCATTTTTTAAGTTATCAGCTATTAGTTTCCTACCAAACATGAAAGACACGCGCTTATGCTCACTTCATCTGTGAAGCAGATCCAATAACCAGTCTCCATAGAGAACTTAGCAAAAAAACGCGAGTTTGAATATCATTTATTTTTCAAGCGTGGAAGATTCCAGAAATTTGACAGACTACTGTAAAATAGGGTAGTTACCATTGCTGTCTCGCCTCAACTCATTAAGGCTCATAGCAACACGCGAATCCAGCCCGTAAGCGATGCCATTTAGGACTTCTGTTCTTAATAGTGCTCCATATTAACAATTTTCGATAAATCATTTTCGAAAATGCGATCATAGTGGTATGATGCTAAGATGGCAAGGCTGCCTATGAAAATTTGAACTTAATAACCTTAGTTGAGGACTCGGTGGTTAATAACTCAGCAAAAGAGCCTGTGAGATTTTATCGACAGTAGCTCGAGCAAGATTTCTGTTGTTAATTAAACTGAATAAAGTTCCGACAACTAATGTGCAGTAGTTTAATCGAATTCGATTGCGAAGAAACTCGGTTTAAAGAATTAATACTTGCGAATCAAAGTTTTCCTTTTCACGAAATCTATTCTTGAGATCCTTTCCCAGCTTGAAATATACGACCCAGTTACCTCTATAAGATGAGAGAGACATAGAGAGAGCCACTGGGTCAACTTTAGGTCCCTCGCGAGAGAACCAGCCCCCTTTTCAACGAATAATATGGAATTTTGGTACATTAGTCAGCTAGGGCGTAGCCTCAGAAGATTTATGAGACCGATTAGCGTTCTGGTGGGGGTCAGGGCATCTTTTCTCACAAAGATCTCTGGTTTTTCGAAAATCTGACTCTTGAAATCCCTTTGTTACAAATTAGCATCAGTTAACTCCATTAACGAGCCATCTAAGGTTTGATATCCGTGTCTAAAGTCTCTTTTCCTTATTCCTGAACTCTCATGAAGAGCCGCAATTACTATCGAGCTTCTTAAGATACTAACATAACAACCGAATTTTTCTTATTTTTTTGAGATCGTAGGTTGGACAAGGGTAGAGTTCCAGAGAAAACTCAAAAGAGATTCAGCCGAGCTTGTTACCGATGCCAAAATTTCCCTTATTTGGATCATTAGGAAGCATTATCCAGAATTCGTGTCTCAAGTGGCGACTAAAAGACCGTAGGGCTGAGGAGAAAGTAAGTATTTGAAGTACAAGCGATGTTAATCTACACTCACAATGGCTGCACTGCTGCAAATGACTGGCACCGCCCTTTCGAATAATAAAGGAAGATAGTGGTGGTGCTTAATGCAGACTTCGCTAAGCTGAAAGAAAAACCTGATATATATGTCCATAAAGACCTTGATACTCTCCTTCAGGTGATTTCTACTTAAATAAATAGGAGCTACCGACTTTCTAATACTTCTTCAAGAATCCATTATGAAAACTTATTTTACATAAAAAATTGCTCAAAATGAGTAGGGTCGCTCTCTTTTTAACTCTGGTCATCTTACTAGCTTGACTCAAGACAAATCTGTCTTAACATCCTTGAAGAAGAGAGGGTATTTGATTGGTCGAGGGCTCCTTGGATTGAGAACGATAACGCTTGAAAATTAAAAAAATATAATTTAATAAATTCATCAGTAGCATAAAAACCTCAAATAAAAACTAATCTTTGCACAGCACCATAATCGATTTTTTCTCCCGTTTAATAAAAATTGCAACTTTTTTTAAAATAGAATCTTATACCCTAATTATCAGCGATACTGGTACGCCCGAGTCTATTTAACCAGTTCGCTTCGGTAATTTTATAAAATATATTAAAAACAATTCTGAAGTTTAACATACTCGTCAAACCTATTAGGACAACTATGAACCTCAGAATTCTCCCGCTCAAGACTCTTATTCATGACGAGAAGAGCCCAGTGCAACTATGCACCTCACCGCTATCCAACGGCTCCGAACTTGAAGGTTACAGCACTTCTGAGTCTAGCGGTGACATGTCCGACCTGAAATCTGCAACCCACTCAAAGCACACGAAAAACCCGAAAGGATATACTCAAAAACTCAAGACTGAGATGTGTAAGACCTATTCGCTTGGATTTGTCTGTCCTTATGGCGATCTCTGCTCGTTTGCTCACGGAGAAGCTGAGCTGAGGAAAAAGGTACTCATCCCAAGTCGATATAAGACAGTCAAGTGTCGTGACTTCCATGGCAAAGGTTTTTGTAATTTTGGCTTGAGATGCCAATTCTTGCACATGGAACGCAGCAAAAAGCGTCCTACTCAACTGAAGAAGATGGCGTATCGAAGCGTTCTCGAGACACTCGAGCAGGCTGTTGTCCTGAAGCCAGATGAGTCCATTGAGAGCTTGATCTCGAAAAATCTTGGCTTGAGTGATTATCGCATGCCTAAACTCTCAGTATTCCGAGAAATAAGGAGCGCGTAGAGAAGACGAGATTCTAATTCTTTTTCTTTTTTTAATTTATGATACATTAACATCAATTCAACCCAGGTCTATTATTTCTGAGTTCTCATTCTATAATTTCTTAACGAGGTCTTTGGCAGCTGAGTTTATCTTGCTGATATTCCTTTTTATTAAGTTTAATATATACAGTGAATCTATTGAGCATTATATAGTATTTCAGATGATGAATGAGTATATGAACATTTAATTTGATTGAAGAAAGGACTATTGATAGATAGGCTCTTGAATTTTCCCGAGAATTGGAGTCTTTAATCCAATTGGACTTGTGCGTTTGAAAATTACATCCTGACGTTCAGGATTTCTATGAGAATCCCCAAGTTGAAGAAGGTTTCCAGCCACGAGCTAATAGAAGTCAAGGACGTCGTTGTGCCTCCAAAGCAGGCTTTCCAACTTGAAATTTCCACTGAGGGAAAGGTCTGTAGTTCTGATGAGGAGCTATGATTATGAAACGTTCATCAAAGTCAGGATTGACAGTCATTCCACGGATTTTTTCAATCTAATCTCAAAAATATCAAGCAGGAATTAAACTTCACACATTCATCTGGCACTTGTTGTCAAAAAAAGGATTTTCTTTATGGACATGAATGAAAGGTGCATAGAAAGCGCTCTACGGTCAGTGTTAGAGGTTTTCGGTGGTCATAAGGTCCTTTTCGCAGCTTAATTCGTTCAAACCGCAAACTTTTTGAATAAGGTAGATTCCTTGGTTTGCGGTGCTGTATGTTATAGCATCAAAGATGGTCTAGTTTGCTGTGGACTTGAAATTTCACCATTAGTTGGATGAGTTGTGGGATGTTGATCTTCTTTGGTCCCTCGACATTTTCCTTTACATTTCCTTCTGAAGAACATCTGAGGTGTAGAGGTGGGGTGAGTTTATATCGGATTTTTGACAAAAATACAAGATAAATTCAGCAACAGATTCATTATACAGATATCATTCCGCCAATTCATCGAGTTACAAATGAGCAAGCTCGTGCATTGTGATCATAGCGTGACTCTGTTCGCCGAACTAATAGGCCTTTTCAGCAGGCACATTTGCAATGGCGATGCGTTCAGGCTCCTTTTCGTCTGGTTGATCGAAGCAAGGTATCATTTTGTTGGCATGACAAGGAAATAAGGTAGAATAAGCGGAGCGCTTCCTGTCAGTATCAACGCTGCTGTGTATGCCGTTTCCTCCATGAATGTAGTTATTTTCGATCTCGATTTTTCACATTATTCTTACCTGCCTGGAAAACTCTGGTGAGATTGAGAGGAAAGTCATGGAAGATGTATGCAAATGGACCATTTTCCTCTTAGGCAGTATTCTTGTTTACTGTGATTCATGAGATTACTTCGAGGGCGGCATTGAAGAAAAGATCGTTGCTGACAGCAAAAAGAAGGAACGCGGCTGTGAGAATACCTGGATACATGTTTTTTATGGCAATTTGAGAAATAACTTGTAGCGTAGGCTTCTTTATTGGTGAGAAGAGGCTCGCCGCTTTTCTTCTCTTGGTGCTTTGTTCATTTCAAAAAGATTTACTCAGATTATTTCAGTAATTTGAGTATATTTTGAAATTAGGTGTATTAACGCAAATCTGATTCTCAAAGAGCTCTGATTAAATCACAATTTAGATCTGTCTTGGAAGCTATTTTCAAATCAACATGCTGTACTTAATTACTTAAGGTCAATTTAATAGCCAAAGAGCTTCATTGCAGAAAAATTGAAAAGAATCCATCAAAGAGTATAGGAATGATTAAGCATATCTTCTCTGTAACCCAATATTCTTGGAAATATTAGATTACTCTCGACTTAAAGATCATGTTTTCAGTTTCCGAAAATTTCTGAAGATTCAGTTAGCAACTTTTCAACTGAATGCTAGTCGCTATGCTTTGAGATGAGTACCTGTAAAATAAATATTAGGTTCAGAATTTCAATCTTATTCTCTCTTTACAACTGCCATCCGAAAAGAAAGCAGATCCAATCACCATTGCGAATCTGTGGCATAAAACTTTATTCTATCATTCAATTTCCCTTAACGAAAATTTGTAAATAAGTCTGTACTGAAAAAATTAATTTCCTTAAATACGGGCTTAATACCAGACAATATGAGCGAATAAATCATGGACCTATATCATTGATACTCTGATAAGATCATTCATGAGTGAGCAAGAATGATCCGTATTCGTGTGCTAAGTTTACAGCTCCACTAAGCATTGTAGTGATTATGTCTCACTGCGATTGTAGACGATGACTGATGATATTTTTCCGACAGTGTGTTAAGCTAACTTTCAGCTGCGAAGACAATTAATTAAAATACTGGCAAATTAAGTGCAGTAACTCGAGCTTCAAGCAGTCTTTTAATAAAGTGATAAAATTTGAAGATCAAATATGAATTCCTTGCTCCTACAGACAAATTTCTTCAGACTATGAATAGGCACCACTGCAAGCCAGTTTATATTTAGGCTAAGCTCTACAGTAGCAATAGATAACAGAGGGGGTATAGTCAACGATGTAGTTTTTTAGATTTTTTTTGATTGCCTATTTAGATAAATCGTCATGGGACCCTATCGATTCATATTCAAAATCAGTGAATTGTGCTTAACACGGGCTTCGTTTGCTTGACATATCTGTTCATGTAAAGAATCTTTTGAAAATTTGCATAATTTCATTGCAAGGTGTTTTCGGAGACAACCAGTCCTCCAGAGCTTTAAGGCTGAGGTAATTTAGCGTGTAGGAACCGTATTCATGAGGCTAATGAAAACTGAGGGCAGTTAATAGGTAACATCACCAAATGTTCAAATAAAATCTGGATTACGAATGAAGACGTTAAAGTGAAGCTTGCAATGCACTAATGATCTCATAGTTACAAGATATCTAGAGAGAGAGCATATTAATTCACTCGTAGCTCGCTACATAGGAATAAACACTCATTATTTTCTGTAATTGCGTATATTATGTGAGGCCAACGTTAATTTTGACTTATGGAAAGAGAGAAGCCAAATTCTTCATAGGGCTGGCTACTCGCTTCTAGTTATGCTCAAAGTTTGCTTTTTCTAAGGCTTATTTGAGCTGCTTGATCGTCAGTTGGAACATTTGGTCAAGAATTCATATTAATTGAATAAAAATCATCAGTAAGAGAAAAATTTATTTCAGCTTTTCCATTCACAAAGTTCATTACTGCAGATTTTTTTAATTTATTTTGAAACGAAGGATTTGAAAACGCCAAATGATTTTAATTTTTCTTCAGTGCTCAGGGAACATAGCGCGGCTATTTAACTCGTGATGAACAATAAACAAATAATTCTAATTAAAAGTTTTGTAGCACTTTATTGCAAATTATGCAAATTAGTTTTCGCATTCCTTTTCATTCAGGAAAAAGCTCAGAATTTAAGGCTGCTTCACCTCACTTCGATGAATATGAGATCGACTGCTATAGTACTTCCGAATCGCTCAGCGACTCGTCCTCTGAAGTGAAGTTTTCAGTTGCAATGCCCAAAAGCACAAAGAATCCTAAGGGCTACACTCACAAACTCAAAACTGAGATGTGTAAGACCTGGTCACTTGGGTTTGGTTGTCCTTATGGAAACGCATGCTCATTTGCCCATGGAAAAGCTGAGCTAAAAGCCAAAACGCTAATTCCGAGCCGCTACAAAACAGTCAAATGCCGTGACTTCCACGGTAATGGCTTTTGTAAATTTGGCCAAAGATGTCAGTTTTTACATTTGGAAAAGAGGAAGAAGCGTCCGGCTCAATTGAAGAAAATGAGTTATCAAAACATTCTATTGACGTTCGAACAAGCTTCCACTCTCCTGACAGACGACTCTGTGGAAAGATTAATTATGAGAAGTCTGAATCTGGATGCTTATTGCAAGCCTAAACTCTCAATATTTGCGGAAATGAGAGGTAGCTATTAATGTAAAACCGCTTGATAATTAGAATTGTAATATAAACTTTTAGCTTATCAATTTTTATCTAAGACGGAAATAAATAATAAGAATTTCGGTAGCGTCTTTCAGTTGATTGGATAGAAGCTCCAATTTTGTTATTACCGATCCTTTTTGGAGTTATATTTACCAAACAAATAATTATCTCAAATAATAATTCATTTTTTCTTTGTTCAACATATATATATATTTCAAACTTTTTTTTTTTACACAGAGAAAGAGATGATGCTTTTGTTTCTTCTTTCCAACTTAGAGCAATTGCAATTACTCTTTGTAATTTCTGAATTCCTTCAACGATATCGCGCAAGGAGTTATATATTGAGAATTTTGAGGTTGCAACAAAAATTATCAAAGTCGACCAGAATCGCATTTCTTCAAGAGGAAATTGAACGCATGTTAAATGTAAAGAGCTTGATGGCTCAAAGAAAGCTGAAACTTGGGCTGGTTAGTTGAATCAGCCTGACTGATCACAACTTATCGCAAGCTTGCCAAACTTTTGATTGTGAGTTTATTTTTGCAAATAATAAATTAAAGATGAAAAGCATTAGAACGTGCTAAAAATGCAGCAAAGTTTCTGTGTCCTCAGCGAATCTTCGTAACTAGTTAAGCTTTTTCGGTGAAGAAACTATGAAGATTCGACAAGGTGATCTAAACTCATTTTTTAGCTTGTTAATCAGAAACCTAATTTCTTCTAAGTGTATATTTAAATCACATTCTAAGGCAGAGCTCTCTTAATAGCTGAGCATTCTTTGACCATGATCTCATATGGTCTCAGAAAAGAGAAATATTACAGAGATTCATGATCTTAAAATTGGGACATGAAAGTAATTGCCAGAATTAAGCTCGTATAAGCTTTCCATATGAGCTACCTCGATCCCTATAAATATCTTTCCTTTCATTTTCTTTGCTCACGAGAGAGTCCCTGAACATAGTCACTCTCACGGCTTACCCTTTGATGAGGAGTTAATTCATTGATTTTGCTAATTTCATACTGGCGCAATTGAATTCACTCACCATAGTGAGTGCTTCAAAGAAACTTTACATTTATGCTTACCAAATCCAGCAATTGACGAAGCTTAGTTTACTTCTAATACCATTCTCATTTTTTGTAATAGACACCCATGCGAGTACTAATACTACTATCGAGAAATTTCTTGTTCATTTTAAGACTCTGAACCATCTTTTCTAACAGAATTCTGACAGCCGAAGACCCTCTCCTATAATGATAGCTTATAAACACTCCATGCCCTCACAAACTCAGTTTCTACGATCCAATTTCATCATTATTGCCTTCATTACACACTTTCTTTCTTGCTAACCCTTCTATTTCTAACTTTCAAGGGGTTCCTTGCTTCGAGCTCTTCACCTCAAAGGTAGAGCTCACTTACTTTCACTTTCTTCTCCAAGAACATATCCGAACTCAAATGACTATTTTATCACTATCAACAAAATTGAACACTGCAACTGCACTACTCAATTAAATTTAACTGGTCAGATCAGCCTTGCGAATAGCACGCTGCATGAGGATATATCAGAATCAGTGTATAATTAATATAAGCTCAAATCTTATTAAGATCGGGTCCAAAGGTCCATGTCAGATATCCAACTCCGCAAGTTCTACTGCACGAAACACCCCAACGAACTCATCCAGCGTGTTTTCACCGGTGATGTGACCAGCCCTTTGCTCTGTGTCGAGTGTCTTCTCCTTCGAGAAACGACGACTGAGAAGGCTAACATCAAAACCTTGAAAGCCTTCATCGACGAGATTGCTTCCAGCACTGAGAATGACACCGATTTTGAAATTAATCGTCAAAACTACCCTCCAGAGCTCGAAGAAATCCTCAAAGCGGAAGACGAGACCGTGAAGAGACTCGCAGAGCATATCGAGAAAGAAAAGCAAAAAGTCGACGAAGTCTACGAGCAAGTCAAGGAGAAAGTCTTGATGGTGCTTCAGAAGAAGCGCGTTGAACTCCTCTCTCTTCTCGACGGCCAGCTCCACACTTTCAAACAAAACTACAGACGATTCAAGAACAAAATCAACAAATTCTTCCACGGAGAGAGCGAAGACGGTTTCAAGACCAAAGGCGAGCTGATCGACAAGATCAACAGCTTCAAGGAGTCCTACGAGCTCGAGAGCTTGGTCTCGACGCTGCTTGAAGAATACCTTGAAAACAAAGCGATTTTAGCTCAAGGCAAAGATTATGTTGAAGCTCTCAAAGAAAATATCGCGACCGTCGCGAAAGACCTCAAGAGTCAATCAAACCACTTCCCCACCTCTGTATTGACAAACCCTCTTGAGTTCGAGAAGGTCGCCACTTCGCTCCAAGAAGAAATCTCTAAGGACTTGATCAAAGTTAACAGGATTGAAAACCCATTGATTGATATCATGATTTCAGGCGGCGTCTTCGACACCGAAATCTTGAAAAACAACCGCAAGTTGATCAATCAGCTGAAACAATGGATTATTCCTGAAAAGACTGTCAAGTTTAAACTTCTCTGGAGATGCAGTAAGGACGGCTGGGACTGGTCGAAGTTCTACTCAAAGTGCGGCACAGCCAAGCCAAATCTGATCCTCGCTAAGATCAAGCAGAACGGGCAGATTATCGGAGGATACACAGATCAGGACTGGCAACCAACCAGTGGGTATAAGACATCGAAGTTCTCTTTCCTCTTCAATTTGACCACAGGAAAGAAACATAAGTTGAAGAAAAATTTGCAGTCTAATGCAGTGTACTGTTTATCAGGTAACGGCCCAACCTTTGGATCAGGATACGATCTTTACTTCGCTCCTAATATGAATACGACGACCTCGAGCTACTCATACATTGGGTACACATATGACGGAACGCCTGATACTAGTATTTGTGGCGTGACGAATTTCAGTGTGGAGGAATTTGAGTTCTATGAATGTGAGCATAGAAAGTTGACGAGTGAGGACGAGACCTGGTTCTATTCGGAGGATAACGCACAATTAGATGCGAGCTTAAGTGAGGGATCGGTAGTAGATGAGCCTCCAGTTGATCAAGTCCCGGTAGATGAGTATTATGATGAAGAGTACGTTGACTAAGTAGTGGTGGTGACAAATGGTTGATCGAGAGGATGACTAGCTTTGATTAAGTGATAAATTTCTAGCATCTATATTTCGCCTCGATAGGTCCTATCAAAAGATAATATATATATTTCTAGATATACGATATAAATCGCTAAGAATCAAAATGGTTCTTTCTCCTCTTGTGAAAGCTTTAGAAATCAAAATAAAAGGAATCAAACTTAACAATATTCTTGTACAGCCCACATGAAACTTTCAGAGAAAAAAGATGGGAAGTATAAATTGATTATCGATATGAATTTAGGATTAAGATGTCACATATAACACAGATCTTTATGAGAGCCAATCTTACTTTGTAAATGAGCACTAGCTATCACCAAAAGGAGGTTCATTGAAAGGCAATAATGTGTTTGTTAAGCAAAACGATTGTTTTTGAGCTTCATTTTCTTTTTGATACATTGAGACCGACCAGGAATATGTGTGAGTCTTCTGAGCTTCTTTTTCTTGGATTGTCAGAGAATGAAGGGCAAGATAGTGAGAATCTTCATCATTTCTCATCCCCATTGGCCAAACTCGTACTTTTCGTGAGAATTTCTGGTCATACTTTGCGTAATGCTGTATCAAGCCTCTAAGACTTTGTTATCTCCTTCGGATGGACACTCTCAACCTCATGGAGGTGTTCCCAATTAATGGTTCTTGATACCTTAAACTTCACTCGAGAATCCTAGCGGCAATCAGAATGTTATTTTTCTCAAAATCGTGTGAGAGACAAATTCATAACGATAAATAAAGTAATTAACATAGGCATACACAGGAACTAGTCTCAAAATTTTTGAAGTTTTCTGGATTCCTGCAGCATTGGAAAATTAGTTCCTTTGTAAATTGATATTTTTTTCTAACTAATCTTCTTGCTGATTATCTGAAACCTTCGATTTATTGTATTTTTTAACTTTGTGAATTAGAGAATACCCTGTGGTAATTCTAAAAGTCGAAGGTCAGGTTTTTATTTCAATATATAGCTAGAAAATATGCAAGTTTTTGACGTAAATGAAATGTAGATGATAAGTTTTCTCGAACACGCCACTAAGATTAGTTTTTCGAGACGATATGTGCCTCGTTATACACTAAACATATTTCCGGCCACCTTTTGCGTATTGCTATCGCTTCCTCATGACGGATATTATTCCATTTTAAATTGAGTGTAGTAAGATTCGTCCATGAAACATTCTTCCCTAATCCTGTCGCTCCCTCATAACCGATTTCGTTGCCTTCTAAATCGAGTGTAGTAAGTTTCGTCCATGAAACATTCTTCCCTAATCCTGTCGCTCCCTCATGACGGATATCGTTGCATTCTAAATCGAGTGTAGTAAGTTTCGTCCATGAAACATTCTTCCCTAATCCTGTCGCTCCCTCAGCACCGATGTTGTTGTCATATAAATTGAGTGTAGTAAGATTCGTCCATGAAACATTCTTCCCTAATCCTATCGCTCCCTCAGCACCGATGTTGTTGTCATATAAATTGAGTGTAGTAAGATTCGTCCATGAAACATTCTTCCCTAATCCTATCGCTCCCTCAGCACCGATTTTGTTGCGTTCTAAGTAGAGTTTTTTAAGTTTCGTCCATGAAACATTCTTCCCTAATCCTGTCGCTCCCTCATAACGGATATTATTGCCACATAAATCGAGTGTTGTAAGATTCGTCCATGAAACATTCTTCCCTAATCCTGTCGCTCCCTCATCACCGATATTATTCCATGCTAAATGGAGTTTTTTAAATTTCGTCCATGAAACATTCTTCCTTAATCCTGTCGCTCCCTCATCACCGATTTTGTTGCCTGCTAAATAGAGTTTTGTAAGATTCGTCCATGAAACATTCTTCCCTAATCGTGTTGCTCCTTCATCACCGATTTTATTCTGTGATAAATCGAGTGTTATAAGTTTAGTCCATGAAACATTCTTCCCTAATCCTGTTGCTCCCTCAGCACCGATTTTGTTGTCTTCTAAATCGAGTGTAGTAAGATTCGTCCATGAAACATTCTTCCCTAATCCTGTCGCTCCCTCATCACCGATAGTATTCCATGCTAAATCGAGTGTAGTAAGTTTCGTCCATGAAACATTCTTCCCTAATCCTGTCGCTCCCTCAGCACCGATTTTGTTGCATTCTAAATTGAGTGTAGTAAGATTCGTCCATGAAACATTCTTCCCTAATCCTGTCGCTCCCTCATGACGGATATTATTCCATTTTAAATTGAGTGTAGTAAGTTTCGTCCATGAAACATTCTTCCCTAATCCTGTCGCTCCCTCATCACCGATTTCGTTGCCTTCTAAATCGAGTGTAGTAAGTTTCGTCCATGAAACATTCTTCCCTAATCCTGTCGCTCCCTCAGCACCGATTTTGTTGCATTCTAAATTGAGTGTAGTAAGATTCGTCCATGAAACATTCTTCCCTAATCCTGTCGCTCCCTCATCACCGATACTATTCCTCTGTAAATTGAGTGTAGTAAGAGATCGCATGGCATATTCCACAATCACTTCTATTCCTATATCACCAATATCTCTGAATTGCAGATCGAGACTTTTAATTTTATCAGTCTTTTCTTTTCTTTCGCTTTCTATTTTCCTACGAATAAGTTTTTTTCTGGATTCACCGACCCATTTTTCAATCTGAAGGAATCTATCTCTCGTGATCCAAGTCGCACTATTATAGCCACCTCCTTCCAATTCTCCTCCCGCCACATGTACTCCAATTACATAATATTCATTCGTTCCTTCAACTTGATAAAATAATCCACTCCCACTTTGACCTGGTGTTGTCAGAATATCCTCATAATTGATAAGAAAATCCCCACTATTCTCATCTTTATCACAAAAATGCCAAGATTTTCCTTTCATTCCCCATAGCTGGTGGCGGCCAGTTCCAGAAAGCATAACGAGAGTATTTTTTTCATCTTTAGTCCTAACATATCCTGGATATCCAAAGACATTCAGCTCTTTTCCTTTTAATAACTCTTTACTAGCAATGTGCAAACCGAAGTATCCTGAAACTATCCCTGCAGTCTCATCAAGAACAAGCAGGGCATAATCTTCTTTCTCGCAAGTTTCTTCAAATTCAGGTGGAGCATACGAATCCACAACTTTGTAAACTCCAAAAGGTATTATTTGCTCATTTATACCTGGGATAAACTCGATTTTAGAATATTTTTCTTTAGTCCTTCTGTAATCGTAGATGTTATGAGCTGCTGTTAGTACTAAGTCAGGACCAATCAATATTCCTGTGCCTGTTTCGTATTCTCCTTCTCCGACGTCTACTCTTACAAGTCCGTGAACACTGTATGGAAATATCGAGGTGTTTTCAATTCGTGTTCGAATCTCGACCTCATATTTTTTCAGAATTGGAGAATTCCCACCCTCTTTGATTGGAATAGAGTTAAACTCACATATTCTAATGCCTTGCCTTCGATTAATCCTGGGTTGAAAACACATAGTCTTCATTTCAGAGGTAGATTTAGAAATTAGGACCAAACGGGACCTCTCCTCCCCTATTTTACTCAAATCTTCTGGTGCTATTCGATCATAAGGCAAAACTCTAAGTGGCTCCTCTTCCCTCCTTTCCTCCTCCTCTTCCTCCTCCTCTTGCTGCAGCTTGATAGTGTCCATCACCTCCCTCCGAACTCTTTCTTTTTTTTCTGAGGATGGGTCTTTCTGTTCCTCCTTGATAATGCTCTTCAGCTCACTTTGAACTTTGTCTTTTCTTTCTTCTGAGGGTAGGTCTCTCTTTTCAACATTAGGATCGCTATTCTGGGTCCTTTTATCATCTTCTGAGTTTAGACGTCTCATCTTGAATTCGATAGTCCAAATTAAAACTTTATTGCCTCAGAAGTTAAAAGCTAGGACCAAATTCTTTCACGAAAAATTTTTTCATGCAATCCAGCGGTACTCATGATAATTAGTTCTAAGCGAAAAGTGGTGTTTATTTGGCGAGGATGGCCATAACTCGCTAAAAGAGCTCAACAATCAATTTGGATCCAACAAATTTGATAGAACTGCTCCTGATCAGTCTGCGGACCGAAAACTAAAAGAATTCAAGACAGCAAGGACTTGAGTAACAGTCAAATGATTCAAAAAGAAATCTCTGGAAATTTTATCAAATATCAAACTCCATTCTCGTTTGCATTGAAGAACAACTCAGCGTAGTCTTCGAAAAAGTTTATCAGTTGACTTAATCTTGACCTTTGCCTTTGCCCTTGCGAGGGAATATTGAATTCTCTTGGTCTCTAAAATCAACACATGATATTTATTTGAATGTCTTCAAGTCCCTCGAAAGGCAGATTTTTAATAACTCTCTGAAATATTCGGTAATTTAAGGATGAACGAGGAGTTCATCGTCGAGCTCAGCTTCATGCTATCTAATTTGCTCAGACATAGGAGAACCTATCATTTGGCTCACTGTTTTATAGACTGTTTCGTCATCCTGATTTTTGATGATAATTTTTATGAGTTCGGTTTCAACACGTGCAATGCAGAAAATATCGACTTCGATAAGATATTTTCTGCTTGACGACAACTTGGGTCACTTCACTTTTCTCCTTTGTGTAAGATGTAAAAGATCGATGAAATTAATTTGAATACCATTTTGTCTTCACAAAATCACTAACATTCGATTTATTTTGCTCAATTATTTCGAATGATACGAAAACTGCTATCTATGACAATCTTTCTTGGAATTATCTCACAGTGTTTTATTGGTTCAGAATTGAAAGGTTCCCTGATTAAGTTGGCTGAACCTACATTCACAGAAAGTATTTTGGTACAATGCAACATTTTCGGTCTTACAGAATTCTGAATTCTCACAGTTGCACGAAAGGTGCTATCAATAATGTAATGAGACAAACAAAATTAAACAAAGAGATCGATAAAACTTAATCGAGTTCCAAAAATAGAAGCATGCTAATCAAATATATCATTAAAACATAATCAATCATGCTAGCGCAAGCATACTTGTCGTTTCAGAGATCCTAAGGAGTTCTTTCGTTCAATTTATGCGGATTTAAGATATTCAGTTATGTCTCAAAGATAACTAACAATCTTCATAATGAGGCTCTAAAGATGATTTATTCACTCAAAGAGATTGTTAGCCTTTTTTCTTGGACTTGCATTGTTACTATTTTGAGACTAGTTAACGGCTTTTAGAATTGAGCAAACTTTTTTTCTCCGAGAAGTTGCAACCAGCTAATATTTTGTATAACTGCAGAAGTATTATCAGTTAGGTCATCAACACCTCATTTAATGGTATTATCAAACAAATACACGATCCATTGTGGCGAAATTATTATTTTCACAAGAAATTCACTTCTATTAGGTGTTTAACACACAGGCTTAATGAACAAGAAATACGTGGAATTCTGATTTTTCAGTCTCATTTGGAATTTATTTTGAAAGTTTTGCAACACAGAAAGTTAGTAAAACGCAGGAAGATTGTGGGCTAGGCCCAAACCCTTACAGCTTACTGGCCATCCTGCTTAGACTTTACGCCATTTTCCACATGGTTTGATTTAACGCATTAGTTCTGTACTCGTCTTTGCAAGAATAGAATCTGCAGAGCAGCAACCTTTGCAACCCACTTTATTCTAAGTCTACGCTGAGAAACGTTCTGAGGCGTGAAGTAGTCTTTTACAGGTGAGTTTTCAAATAACCCTCTTTCATTCGCTCATTCAACATTCTTGTAGCAACAACCCCCGAACTCATTCATATTATACGCGGTCCATATTCCTTTGGTGAGAAATGTTCGTTATTACCTGCTTATGGGTGCCCAATAAATTTGGTGTCTCCTGAGTGACGGTACCTGAAGAGGTCTATAACAGTCTGACCATAATTTCATATTTCTTTTTTTCCAACTCTCTCTATATTTGCAAAAGTAGAAGCGAATTATCATTATCACCACAGAAGATGAGCGCAGCCAACTCTAAAGAAAATCGTACTTGCAAAAAGCTATATTGCTCGAAAAATTGTACAAGGCCCTAAGTGCGTTATCGAGGACTGATAGCCACGGAATCAGCATCGCATGCACCGTGACATCATACAAAAATACTGAAATTCCTAAGGAACATTTGGACTGATTACCGATGATTGCGATCTGGAAAACCAGCCGCAAAGCCACACGTTTCCATACCAACTTGGCTAGAGACAGCCATGCTCAAAATATTTATATCGAATGGAATTCCTCTCATTGTCCAAATAATAGCCAACAGCCTCATTGCCCTTGCTTTAAAACACTTAACGAACATCAAATTTTTTTACTTTAAAAAAATGCTTTTTTTGAATTATAATTCCTGTACTCTGCTTCCTTACAATAGCCTTTCAAGAATTTGAGAAAGTAAAATTATATGGACATCGATTACCGTTGATAATATAAACGAAGTTATCAAGATTCTTAATTTTTCCAAGCTCAACTCTAAATTTGCCGAAACTGGCCTTGATCAAGTGCTATTTAACAGCGATTCTTTAATATAAATTTTAATATCTCTTCAAAAGCCTGAGATTACGAAGCCAGTTTTTTTAATTCCTCTTGATTAAACTGATCCCGCATTTAAAAATCTTTCAAAAACTCAAGCTCTTAGATCATGAAAAAACCAGAGCATGGGAGGTTCGCAAGCGCTTGTCTCCCAAAAACTTTGACCACTGAAGGGCAAGCCCCCAAGACCAATGTCTTACTCAGCAAAATTGCATTGCAAATGCTAAAGTAAACGCCTAATTGGATTCTTTATCTCAATCATATTCGTAAAACAGAGATGAGCAAGCAAAGAAAAAAGAAATGTTGAACACCAAAAAGATCGAGGTAAAACACGTTCATTTGGAAACATTCTGACTTCTTTAAAAGAAATATCTCGTTCTTGATCTGGACGAGACGTTGGTTCACAGTTGCAGCTCGCTGCCAGAATATCCTGCAAAAGAAATAGAAGTATTATCGCGTTATCTGGTGCATATGCTAATGAAAAAAAATCTTCAAGGTGTATACAAGCTATGAATCACATGTCTATTATGTGATTTCGAGACCTGGTCTGCTTGATTTCTTAGAAAAAATGAAAACTTGCTACAATATCATCATATACACCTCGAGCCAGAAGGAGTATGCTGAAACGGTGATTGAGACAGCTGGGATAAAGAAATATGTCACCAAACTCTACCATCGCAGCGATTGCAGGAGAATCCATCAGGGAATCTATCTGAAAGAGATTTCAAAGCTCAGCTTGCCGTTGAAAGACGTCGTCTTTATTGATGTACGAGACATCATTTACTCCGATTAATCGCTAAAACTCTAAATTTCGTTAGGATGCTGCACCGCAAATTGAACCTCAAAAGCACAATGGCTTAGAAATCACGCCTTTCCATGGTGATGCTAAAGACACTGAATTAAGCAGAATTACGCCTTTTCTACAGAAACTCGCTGAAGTTGATGACGTAAGATCGGTTAGTCAACGCTGGAAAGAATTCACAAGCGGAAAAGAGAAAGCCTCTATGGAATTTAAGACTAGTCCGGCGAGAGACAATTTATTTGTGAGGAAAATGAAGCATTCTCTCTTCAGAGGTGTCACGCAAAAGGACCTGCCTGAAGAGGACATATCCCAAGGCGGCGACGACGAAGAAACGACCAGACTTCCGATTATGCAGTTGTACCCCAGCAATTTCTCGCGACAGTCGACTGGGTTGTATCCAAGCGTTCTGCTGAATGATACGTCATCCTTGGTGTTGAATACCTCGCCTAGCGACAAGTCGGCTTATTTCTTGTCAGGAGACACGTACCATTATCAGAAGAAAATCGAGAAGTACAAAAAAGCAAGCACGCAGTTGTTTTCTTCAAGAGTGAATGTCTCTGGTGACCTAGGTCCTATGGATGACGATGGGGATATTTCTATAATGCCAGTGATGTCTTCATTGGTCAAGAAACGTCTTCGGAGTTAAATTCATAATGATTTGAAGCAATTTCGAATGCCGAGGAAGTCTCTTTCTTTCACGGCGTTCGACGTTGGAGTCACCATATTTTTTTCTGTTTTAATGTTTGGGAATATAGTAAACAATTTTTTTGCTTTTGAAAGTAGGTAAAAAAATTTTGCCTCATTGTGTTAATCATAGTTGAATCTATTATATTTGTTGCTCAAAGTGAAAAAGTTTCCTTTGCAAGTATGAAATAATCTTGGTAAATATATTATCAAATGAAAGAATTGAGTTTTTTAGCTTAAGATGAGGGATGTAATATCTTATTCCATGAGATTTAGAATTGAATGTATTTAGGAAAAACGAAAAGAGAGATTCGATTTGCTCTCAAATGTATTTCATAATCACCATAATCATTAAGAAAATCAGAGCTTTCTTGTGTTAGACCCGCTTTATGAGAGATAGCTATTACTTAAAGGATTATTGATCTCAGATTGCATGAGCAAGGTTTAAGAAACAAAAGGCGTGAATATATACGTGTATCAATAAAATATATTAAAAATTAACGACATTATAATAGGCTAGCCCGCAGTTATTTTTGAAAACCAGACTTACTAGCATCACCCAAACTTACTCATTAGGGCCTGACTAGAGAGTTTTCTTTGAATATTACAGCTGAAGTTGATCCATCAGCTCAATAGCTTATATAAGAGTAATATTTGAATGTGATTCATCAGTTATCTTACTCATTCGTTCTTTGGACTTTTCAGCATTTAATTGGTCAAATTATTCTTAATTACGAACCCTGGTTGGCAGTAACCTCCTCAAAATATTGGTAAGCAAACGTTATTTGTTTTATCTACCAATCTATCATTGAATTATAGCCTTTTTCTACACAAATTCAATGAATCATGTTGCTATCAGCTCTTTACCCTCCTTCTTTAAGTCATTCCTCTTATTTTTCGGAGTCAGATTCCAAAAATGTTATAGATTCTAACTTTTGTCTCATTAGGTAGTAGGCTCTTTTATTTGATAGTTAATTCGAAAGCCTACTATATTCTCCCGCCAAATGACTATATAACTTTATTATATACGACTAATTTATTGACTTTTGAAATTAAAAAGTTAACAAATTCAAAACCATGCAGCAACTGGTCCCTGCTGTTGAAAACCCTTCCGTCACTTTCAACACCACCATCCCCGCCCTAGGGATCGCCGAAAACTACCTCATCATTTCCGAGCTCGGCGAGGACCATCTCTACCCTGTTTTCTTAGCTGCATCTCTAGTTCCTACCTCAATTGCCACCGACTCCAACGATCAATACCCTTTCGTCGTCATCAAGGCAATTCCCACGACGGATAAGTATGGCTCCTTTGAAAACGAATGCAACGTCTTTCAGTTCACTGCTCATAAGAACGTCCTCGGCTGCATTCAGATCATCAAAGGCGCTAGACTCAACTTTCGGAACTACAACAAATGCGAGTGGAACTTACTCGTGCTGCCATACCTTCCCAACGGAGATTTGCTTGACTTCCTCAAGAAATCTCGGCTTGATGAAAGCGCTGCGCGGTACTACTTCGAGCAGGTACTAGAAGCAGTGGAGCACATGCATAGCCGAGGCTTTGCTCACCGAGACCTCAAAACCGAGAATTTTCTCCTCAACGACGAATTCGACCTCGTGCTGACGGATTTCGGGCACAGTGTCCAGCATTCAGACATATTCGGACCCAAAATTTTTAACGATCAACAGTCAATCACTACTCCCGGGATATGTCCGCCAGAGTTTCATAAAGGTTTTGGATACAAAGGAACTCAGATGGATATGTTTGCGCTAGGAAAACTGCTTTTGATTTTCCTGACCGGCTTCAATCCGTTTAAAACGACAAAGGAAACTGATGCAAACTTCGCGCTCATTGCGAGCGGGAACTGGAAGAAGTTTTGGAGCCTGATGCAAGCGTGGATGAAGCGAAAATGGATCAAGTTCGAGGAGTTTACGCCTGAGTTCAAAGAGTTGGTCGAGCAGTTGCTGACCCCGGACCCTGAGAACAGGCTAAATATATACCAGATACGTGAATCTGCATGGTATAGGAGCACGAAGCCAATGCCTCAAACGGAGGTGCAATCGATGATGATTAAAACGAAAATCTCATTCTAAAGACGATGAAGAGTCGGCTATGACTCGTGAGTCGTGAAATAGAAGGTGGTTGGGAGTAATTATAAATTATCAATTTTTCGCTGACAAGGACTAAAATGCCAAAATAATGGCCCATTAAATCAATCAGATATACCTTGGGAGTTATGATAGGTGGCTCTCATTTGGAATTCCGATGAAGACAAGGCTTCGTTGGCTTACCCTTTTGTAATATAAGTGAGGAGAGAGCTGTATGTTGTTTTCTTAATATTGTCCTGAATCCCCTTGGTTAACAATTGATTTAAGGGAAATTTCCTGTCTATTGAATAATAATGAGATAATACATTCACATACTATACATGTATCTAAGGATTTATTGGCAAAACAATTTAATACAGGTGTTGTAGTAAGGGATTATGACAGTTAATTATATGTAGTATGACTGATGCTATTAGACTGTCAAAGCTGTAGGATGAGAAGCACAGGAAAGTTTTTGATTTTCAAATTCAATTTGTTTTATTCAAGTTGTCATGCACTCTATCTAATCAAATTCAATTCAGAACGAGCATAAAAACCATATGCAACTAAAAAAAGAAGGATTAGTTACACTTAAGCTATAAGAAAGCCTAAATGAAAACTAATAAAGCACATATATAAAAACACTAAATAAATCAAATCCTTATTATTTTAGTGAATTGACGTTTTCTTTTTTTGAGCTAATTTCTTCGATTAACAGTTTGTCAGAGGAGCCTGTCTGCGGTAAACGCCAATTCTTAAGCTAATAGGTACCTGTCTAACGCATGCTTGTCTAGCAACGGGTCTTGCTACGCAAGCTTGTCTGACAACTGGTCTCGCGACGCAAGCGGTTCTCAGGGCTGGTCTACCCACACATGCTTGTCGATAGGCTGGTCTAACTAATCCATTGCATCCCGAACCGCCGCCATAACCAGTTGAGCCTCCTCTTACACCGCCGGCGTACCCAGCTGCGCCACCCTGTGCGCATGCACCACCTTGGCATCCTGCTCCTCCTCTTGCGCCGCCTTGATATCCTCCGGCACCACCTTGATGACCTCCTGCACCACCTTGATAACCTCCTGCGCCACCCTGATGACCTCCTGCACCACCTTGATATCCTCCTGC
>ENA-UOTZ01000278-UOTZ01000278.1-compost-metagenome-genome-assembly--contig:-NODE-278-length-42868-cov-13.505574_pt1 | contig 42868 bp, 28 predicted proteins | sample MGYA00238144_ERZ746983 | MGnify/ENA primary metagenome ERZ746983 (study PRJEB28759, sample SAMN06268863) | compost metagenome | isolation source: single cell | place: USA: California, Emeryville, Joint...
GAACGTCTCCGATTTCTGGTTGAAGATCACGTAAAAGCTGCTTTGATATAGTGGAATAAAAAGCAAGTATCGATTGATTATCAGGATTTGGAAGGCTATTGCCAACTCCATGAGTGGTGGGATAGCTTTCCTTTTCCACACAAGAGAGAGAAAACCAAGAAGAACCACAATTTCAAGGAGCACAATAGCGAAGAAGAATATCCCGAAATCTCCGTAAGTCATTGGGGTTATCTCTGTCCAAAATCCAACCTGGAATATCCTAAGGACGTGCCCAAGAGCTCCATACAGTTTTCCTTGTGGAACGGTATGTAGATTTGAGAACGTAAAAATCACTGCAAGGCGTTGCAGATGGGACAATAACAATGTAACTCTTTCAATCAAGTCATTCATTTGAGTTGAGGAATTAACAGTCGCTTGACTGAATTTGATGACGAAGCGAACGAATACGTTTTGTTCTTTCATAAAATAAGCTAATGAAATGCGAAAGATTGATGCTTTTTAGAATCCTTGATTAATTATAATTTTTCTTTTTAATGAAAATACCTTTTTTCAGAAAACGATTTTTTCATTCCAATTTTCAGCTTTGTACCGTATATTTTATATACTATTTTTTTTTCATTTCAGAAGTTCCAGAATTTAATTTCATTTTCAATTGAAATGCACCAGCGTAATTTATTTCTCGGAGAACTATGAATTAATATTTTCAGAATCTGACTAACTCTCATCGAACCAAAGGCCTTTAACAGGTCTGATAAAAATTAATTTTATTCAGCTCTGACTGAGCTGGGTGACATTAAGAGCATTGCTGGCGCGGCTTGGACGCCGATAGAACCTCAAGAAACTCTTCGTGGAGGCAACCAGATGTTGTAGCGAGTCTATAATATTTTACAATACCATATTGGCGAGAGATAGTGAGGTGAAAAAGAATGCAGCACATTGAAACCCAATTCAGAGAGAGAAATGCTACCTCTAGAAGGTTCCTGAATGTAGCGTTTTTCAAAATCCAGGGACAATTCACGTAGGTCTGGAGTGCACAATGTTTAGCCTTTATGTTATGAATTAGTTTCAGTTTCAGGAATAATGGTAAGCTATAATCTTATAGGAGAAGCTGTTGTTCCGTGTGAAGTAAATTCATGCAGCTCACTCTCTCACAGAATTGATCCTTACGCAAATTAATTCAATTTGCTGTTTCGAGGTCCTGAATTTTGAATATCACAGCTTATTCACTTACTATTATTTATACTTCTGGAAGATTTCTAATTATTAGCTGATGAATTGTTCATTAAAAAATAGATCGATGAAATTAATACATTTATTTCATTCAATCTGATCGTCAGGACTGCTTATATCTCTGCACTTTCAAGAGAAAAAGTATGATGCTAAAAGTCACACGAGAGCACGCTTTTCATAAAAATGCTTTCTTTTGAATTGTTCTTGATAAATTTGAAAAATGCTATATTGATTTTTATAATGATAAAAACTCTCTTATTTGAGAATCTTATTAAGAGTTTTAATAAGGGTTGTCATAGCTGGTGTCCTTTAAATTGAGGTCAGGCATCACCAGGATTGATACTTGGTCAGTGAGCCGAGCGGTTTTGGTCCTTAAATACCTGAAAAAGCTGATACAGTTAATTGAGTGCCTCAGAAAGTATCATACGTAATTAGTCGAAGGCAAAAAAAAAAAAGGAAAATGAGATTTAGGAGCCAAGCAGTTAATTTCCATATTCCAGCAAAGTGTGAGACGCAGACTGGTACTCCTGTGACCTTGTGTTGTGATAACAGCATGCTATTTGAGCGAAAAGGCAATTTATTTTCTACAAAAAAAGGCTGTGCCGGACTGATTTTCGTGTAATAGAGTCCTGTAGAGGTCACTGCTGGCTAAGCGATCCCAACGGAAAGTTTCTACATGTATAAGGCTCGATTTGAGCCTCATGATAGCTACCGAGAAATTATTCATGTAGCTGTGTGGAACAGAGATGTTCTGGTTTTGTAACAATTCTTTTTAAGAAGTTTGGGATTAAATTCATGTACTGCACATAACATTGGCAGGAATGAGGCCTCCCACTTTGATATTATCGATAACCACTTATTTGATTTCTAATATATGTATATGGCTGATGGCTGACAATCGATATCTTGAGATAAGCAACCGTTACTCGGCTAAAGAGGTCAATCATCAGGTCACTGCACCTCAGAAAAAATAACCGAAGAAAGAAAAGTAGACAAGTAGTTTTTTAATATTGCATCGAAATGCATTTCATCTTTCAAAGTTGTAACTCTATTTTCCGTGCTGAAGATATCTGTTTAGCCCACAAAACTTCCATCCTTATATGATTTCGACACAACCGGTTCAATTCAATTTTGGAATTCACATTATGTTAGACGAAAGATATTTTCGAGTATTAAGCAAAGGAATTTTTATTCGAATTGAAAATGTTAACATCATACATTGTCACTATTTTTTTCGTTTTCTTCAAGCTTACCCAAGCCAATACCGTCACATCATCTGGCCATGTCACTAACGTGACCACCGTCAATCGCACTTGCGATGTTGCAGCCAATGAGACACAAAAAGATGCAATCCTTTTGGAAATCGAATACCTCCAACGCCAAATTGACCTCGATTCTCGTAAGCTGAGCACCCTGCAACACCTCTACTCTTATTATGTGAGTAATCGAATCAAAACACCTGTACCGCAATCTCCTTTACCGACAGTCTAACATCATTTTTAGAGCATAAAAGCCGATTTATATGCTGATTTGCTTGAGAAGTATCTGAAAACAGCTAGTGGTTGGGAGCAGGACTATGAAACTGAAGAAGAGTACCTCTACGAGGAATCCGAGCATGAGACTAAGCTTGCAGCAGCCAATCTCCTCAGCAAATTCTCAAAGAAATCGTCGTTTAATGTAAGCATTTCCATTGCAGTAAGCTAAGAGGGTGGGATAAAAACTAGGTCAATCAAACAATAACAAATGCAGTGTTTGTTGCCTCTAAGCAGTCGGGTGGAAGGCCGGATGGTATAATCTTCAGTTCGAAATGAGCATGCTTACTATCAAAATAATAGAAATCTCTGCTTCGTTGCTATTGCTGGTGATAGATTATCATATTCTTCGAATTTATGACACGAATGGCATTAAAATTTATGAATTTGACACAAGTACGAGATATTGTTGATTATTTCCTAACCTCTTGGAATAGATGTTCACGTGGAAAAGATATTGACCACCTTGAAAGGAGATGGTAAGACAGTTCGCAAGTTCAGCGCATAATCGAATTTATCCTCATTCAAAGATATTCACATTCACTGCTTTACCTCCGAGATGACTATTTTAACTTTTTCGGTTGTGTCTCAGCGAGTAAAGATTGGTAATTCAAAATCTGAGTCCTTTCGACACTTATCATCACGTAATAGAGGAACCAGTTGACGAAACTAAGGCGATTGCAGAAACTAAATCAAGTGAGGGAAATAAGACTGAAAACAAAACTCAAAAGAAGAAAAAATCCGCTCCAAAGCCACCGAAAAAATACAAGCAGCAATATAACTCATCTTTGATTTTCACCCTCGATCTCAAAGAGCATTCATACTTCTCTGGACTGTTAGAAGCTGAAAGTAAAAAAGGCAGCACTTTACTCCCTACGCAAGCAGAGTATTATACTGCGTTCCAGTACCTCACTTCAAAAAACTCGAAATTTTTTGCCTTGGGAACGGTTTCAGGAGAGATTATGTATATTCTTGAGCAACAAGCCGTAACATTATCGTTTTCTGCCATATAGATTTCATTACATAAATGGTACATTTGCTGGGAAGATCAAAGCGTCTGAAGAGCCAATCATTTCTCTTATCCAGAAGGCATCGAATGTCCTATATGCTTGTAAAACTGACCTCTCACACCTTCATTAACAAAAATGCCTGCAGCAAAAAACCATCTTGGGTTCATCTATCCAATTCAGCAGACCATGGTTTCTCCTTACTGCGAACAAGTAAAAACCTTCAAGTCTCTCTACTAATTCCGTTACAATTAGCTGAGCGAGGAGATCATCGACGTCATTTCTGACCCCTATTCTTCCGGGTTTTTCTATGTGCTTTTGAAAAACGGAGAGATTATTATCTATGAGTATAAGTTTGATCCAGGCAGCTGCAAAGGTAGAATCTTTAGATTATCTTTCGTGAACTTACCATATTCACTCAGCAATCTCTAAGAGAAATCCTGCGCTCGTTGACAACGAAGTATATCCAAATGGGAAAATATACATCGTTAGAGGCTACGTATTATTCAAACCAGAGCCCAGCAGCTCCTTTGTTTTAGCTTTCAATGTGTCAAGTAACAAGCCAAATGCCACCACATTTTCGAATTAATGCTTTGAAAATTACAAGCTCCATTGTACCCTGATTTAGACACACTCAAAGGTTTTCGGGTAGAGCTTGTTCCACGTGAAGAGGGTTCAATGAGTTATGCTACCTACGCTTTTCAAAAGACGGGGTCAGTGTCAGCAATGGTTGCACTTTTAATAAATGGAACGGAGAGTTCACGCGTTAGTTTGTATGAGGTCGTTGTGCCGAGACCGAAAGGTGATATGGACTGGATGATGAACCTGAGAGGCCCGGTGTAAGATAATGTGATTCGATGTATAATGACATTGTTTTATGGGAAATTAGTATGCTTATCGGATGTCTATTGGTAGCAGCGTACCAGTTATGTTTCAAAAAGAGAGAGAAGAAAGGAGGAAAATATGCGAAGTATGGCAAAAACGCAAAGGACTTGGAGAGATTAGAGCAAGAGACGAGAGAATTAGAGAAGCAAATCAAAAATATCGGCTCTGGTTTGGGACTGCGTGGTTCAAATGCTGAAGGAACTGGAAGTGCTAGCGGAGCTGGAGATATGAGAAGTAAAAAGAAACGATAAATAGCTATGTTGCGCGTTTTTTGAGCTAAATTTTCAGGAGTAGTTGTTTTTTCTGTGTATGATTTCCGTCTTAATGCGAATGCAGATAACCCCGTACAGGGAAGAAACCTTCAATATAACAAGGAGATTGATTCCAACCAGCTATTAGAACTCAGTAAAGCCGTACTATTAGAAATAGATGGTTGAAGTACCTTGAATTTTACAGATGAAAACTTTCAATGAAATTATGCTTATTTTCGGCTCGAGTCCTGGGAATATCCCCCAATAATCTGGATTATCTTCCTTTGAAATCCACTGTAGAGAATACGTGTGAATTAGGACAAATGAGGTCCCATTCGCATTGTGATAGCAAATTATTATTTGAACTCGAGAGTACTCGGCATGATCCAATTAGGATCAATAATCTTAGTAATTTATCTCAAATGTTCATTGTCACGTGGAAGATTAGCTCTTCGTTATTGAGCAATTAGCTTTAAAATTTATTCTAACTTAAATGACTTATCTCCGATTAGCCTAATTAATATTCCTCTAATCAACAGCTCAGCACATGTCTACAAGGACCTCACCTCTTGGAAAGGTATTCCATAGACCTACCAAACCCAAAGAAACTCCCGCCATCAATCGACCCAACCAAAAAGTTAAGCATCATGCTGCAGATACAACAAATCAGATTGACATCTCTCAGACTCTAGTCCCTCAGAAAAAATTATTTTTTAAACCTGAAAGATCCCACTCAATTGGAGCCCAATCTTCCATCTCTACCAACTACAGGACAAAATACTCCCTTGACTTCTCAAAATCCTTACTAAATGAACATATTAGTACACCAAACTCTCAGAAGGCCTTTACAAATCATACCAGTCGGCCAGGAACTCCATTAACAAGCAGAGCAGACACTCCACTAACCACACCGAGCACTTCCCCTCGTAACATCAGGTCGCTCACTCCAACCACGCTTCGTCTGACCAGTCCGATCTCGAATTTAACAGAATTTCATTATCACCATCATCATGCACTGACAACTAGACGGGAAACGACTCCTCTTATTGAATCCGGAAGAGCATTAGATATCTCCTTTGGAAATAACAACGCAGCACCTACAACTCCACCGAAGAACCGCTCGAGGCATTTGTCAATCCCCGATCCAAACTTCGAAAACGTCCCAAAAAGGAGCGTTTCAAACTCTTCTGTGAACACGAGATCTGGAATCAAATCAAGCGAAAGGAAAAAAGCAGTGACTAGACATTCATCGCCAAAATATTCAGGTATCGATCAGAATACTCGAGAAAATTTGGAACTCATGCGCCGCGAGAGAGAACTGAGGAGGATGGTAGACGAATTCAACCTTCCTCGTTGGATGCTCTCAAAAGAGCAGGATATCGCTGAGCGAGAGAATATAGCGAAGCAGCTGCTCGCTCGTCAGATCTCGACCGATCTAAAGGCTCACGAAGATAATCAGCTAGATCGAACGTTAAAAAGGATGCAAGAGCGTGAAGCTGAACGCGAGGAATACCAGCAGCCCGCGTCCGACCCTCGCGCAGCCTTATTTAGTAAACTCGATCTTCATTCGAAATACCCGTATTTGAAGTACAAGGTCCTTGATCATATTCTTGACACAGACCAGCTGAAGAAATCAAGAGACGAGCTTCTGAGGAGGAGATTCCGAGAGAGGAAGAACGGGACTCTTAATTTCCCTCCGGTTATGAATTTAGACCCTGCTGCAAATTTCAACGAAAAGAAACTCAAGCTGCAAAATATGTATAAGGCTGTCGATCTCACAGACCTCAAATTTAAGAAGCAATTTGACGAGTGGTTTGATGATGAACTAGAAACCCTCGTTTTCAGCAAAATTGATTATCTTACCAAATATCACTCGATGAACTTTTCGTTGGATTTTAAGAGGAGATTCCGCAATGATATTATTAGCAAATCATTTACAGAAGGCACCAAGTTCGATCCGAAATTTGATACCTCCATCCTCGGCCGCAACGATGATGAAGGTGAGTCTGCGCCAGATGATGTCATCCAGGGCAAGAAGTCGGAAAGTCCAGAGAGGAAGAGTGAGAAGAAGACTTTAAACGCGAATCCTGCGCTTAAGGTATTTCAGAAGGCGTCCCGAAGAGCGTCTATTTTGTCTATTGACCTCGGGATAAAGGATTCAGATCCTGAACTTCGCAAGTGGATGATGTACCTGAGGAGTTTCCGACTCACCGAGGTCAAGCCTGATGGTTCGATAAGATATATCACGCATCATCCGAATCAATACAGCCAAAAATACTGGGACTTTCTAAGAAGAAGGCGCGAAATCGAGGAGAGGGTCGAAGCAAAGAAAAAGGACAGGGACCCAAGATCGATATTTAAACGCATATTCGCAAAGATTAGAGCAGCGAACGCACTCAAGAGTCTCTCAAAGAAAGAACAGTACCTACAACGCTCAAAGAAAAAACGAGAAGCACAGCCAGAATTGGTCAAGCAGATGCACGATGCAAAACGGGACATGTTTGCAAAATATCATGCCGCTTATAGTCACTTGAAATGGGATGAACCAACGGAATTACGTTACCGCGCTGCGAGAGGACTAACGAAAAGCGTGCTCCCTGCCAGCGGACTTGGAACCGCCAACGCTGTGACTACATTCGAGTTCTTCAAGTACGATAAAAACTTTCGGAAAGAGATCAGTAAGATCCAGGAAAACGAATTCGAAGAAAAGCGGAATTTCTATTTTATCAACAGTAACCCCTATAACAGAAAGAGAATTCAGGAGGAATTGGATATAATAGACAGGAGCACGATAAAGAAGTACGAGCTAGATGTTGCGAATCAGATAATCGGGAAGTATAACAATAATAAAGAGGTATTATACCAGCGGAGGATGAAATTCCTTAATAAAGAAAGATGGAAAAAAGAGCAGGAATACAAAGAGCGAAAGATTAAATTGAAGAAGGAAGAGCAAATAAAGCTTGCTCGAGAGGAGCATAAGCGATTCACAAACCACGTACGGACGTTGCTTCATGAAAAAGAGATGAGGGAGCATTCGCCTGAAGCAGAAGATCCGTTTTTGAAAACAGATTTCTATCAAAGGATCAAAGGAAATTATTCCAAGGTAAATAATTTAAGCAAGATCGCCGATAAGAACAAAGAAACTCGAGATCAAATCCAGGACATGAACGCCGCGATGGGGAAGGTTCGGTCAGATCAACGCGAGCTGCTCGCTTTTCCTGAGGGCCATAAAACACAGTCGACTTTTCATAAAATGCATCGGTTGTATAGTGGAGGTCCGCTCTTAAATGTCTCGAAGCAAACACCGATTCAAACGAAAGTTGAGAAAGAGTTGGCTGCTGTGAGAATACAAGCAAGGATCCGAGGACTGATTGCAAGGATTAGATTTCGTAGGGAGCTTGAGATGAGAAAGCTCGAGCTAGCTAGTAAGAAACCGAAGAAGACTCCGCGGAAGCAGGTGCAACCACAGGAATAAAAAGATTTTGAGTGGATATCAATGATTGTTTTGAAAAGATTATTAAATTTTTTCTTTATAGTGAGATTGTTTTTTAAGATTGATAGAAAAATAATTTATTAGTTAATATTAGAATTTACAGATTTGACATTTGCTGATAATCAGCATTACATTGAAAAGTTCAATCGATTTGTCCAAAAGAGTGGATAAAAGTGGAAATCAATATAACTATCTCTCTATTCCATCGAAAAAGTCCTTTTCTCAGATTATCGCAGAGAACCAAGCAAAATAATTTGAATTTGGGATAATTTCAATAGAAACAAACGAAATTTTTTCAATTTATATATAAATAGCCAAGTTCTATAAGAGCGAGTTCTAAAGTATATCAGATTTAAGTCAGCTGAATATGAAAGTTGTAGTAGTAGTAACATCAGAATATTAACTTTATATGAAATAGTGCCTTGTCTCATCTTATATATATATCTCAATTTTTTTCAGCCATCGTGCCAGGTATTCCCTGTCACAAGCGAGATAAACAGTGTTCATAAGAATTGCAGGCTATCTTAACAGTTATAATATATAGATATAACATGCTTTGGTTTAGCAATAATAATTTTCAAATTAGAGTACATTTCTCACAATCTTCAGGCAGAACCTCTAAAGTCAAATCCAACTTTGGTCTGTATTCATCAAATATTTTTCTCCGCACCGACAAATGAGAACCATTTATCAGCTCACCTTCGAGAAGCATTTTTCTTCGTTCTCTCGCCTCTATCAGATCTTCTAATTCCTCGCTGGCCTCATCACGCTCTTCGTGCTCAGTGCCTATTGATTTTTATTTGAGTGTTTGTTGTGCAAGAAAAATTTATTACATATTCTGCGTCTCACTGGTGTCGCGTCAAGCACCTCCTCGAGACAAGAGTTCTTGACTGGGGTTATTCTTGTGCTACTCTCTCTGTTCCGAGAACTTGTGGGTCGCTCCTTTTGAGAAGAATTAAAACTTGAAAGTTTTGGCCGGTTCGGATATGCCTCCATGATATATTTATCTGCAAGGCTGGCGGTCAGGTCAAGATCCGAAAGAGTATCTTGAGGATCAAGGTTGAATTGCATTGGAAAATCATTAATTTCAGAATAATTGAAATCGTCGCTTTATTGCAATAACATTATCATATAATACTGAGAGATATTTCAATTACTTTTTTAAATTTAGAAACAAATTTGCATGCTTGCGGTCAATGGAGAAAGATTGCGTTAATCTTTCCTTCTTTTTCTCCTCGATAGTCTGCGTCTCATCTCCGTCTTTCTATTATGCCGCCCCAGCCATTAAGTCAGAATTGAGATGCAAAATTTACGTTTTTCAGGAATTCGACAAGTTTTTGTGAGTCTTTTAGCAATTTCAGCTTAGTTTCATATTGATCTCTCAATTCATTAATTTGCTCATACAAAAGCTCTTTCTCCGACTCCAGCGCCCTAGCCAATATTATTTTTTCAGGTAATAATTCCAGCATACTTAATTCTAGAAATGAGGGCAATCATATCTTTCTCAAGATCTGAATTCAATCCCTTAAACCCTTCCACCTAGGTAAATCAATAAGCAACGAACCCAATAAGCTGAGGCAGCTACCTTTTCTTGTAAGGCCTTTATTTGCTTATCTTTCAGCTGAGTTTCCTCAAGAAGCCTATGATTATGCTCAGCGAGAGTATCTCTAACTGTTGTGATAAGCTTCAACTCTTCCTGCAGCACGGACTTCTCATCCGCGAGTTCTTTTGTCCGAATTTCGTATATTCTGGCTTTCGTTTCCAACTCCTTAGAGTTCTTTCTAATGATAGCAAAAATGAATCAGATTCCCATGTCTCATAAGCGGTGGATACCTCATGAGGTTAAGGTCAAGATTTGATAAATCGAGTTCTTTCTCAAGCTTTTGGATATGATTTTCGTTTAATTGGTTTTTTATATGTCATCGATTGAATATCCTCGTCAATCTCGGACTTTATCAGCGCTTCAATGCGCTGGATTTTAAAACTGTGTATATTCGGGTCAATGTTCTCAGTCTCGCCTTCTGCTTTGTCTTTAATGACAGCTATTAAACAAATCAGACACTAAGTAGCCATAGCATAGCTAAACCAGCAGAAGCGAGCCTTTCGTTCTCGAGTTTCTCTTGTTGATAGAAGAGCACCTGTTGTTCGAGCTCACAGATGATATTTTTTGCTAATCTCAACTCTTTTTCGTATTTTTCTTTAGTTTTTTCGAGCTCTTCGCTTTGTTTGCAATGGAATGCGCTTTCTGATCGATGTTTTATTGCCTAAAGGGGAGAAATTAAACAGATTTTCGGACCAATAAAGAACCTCGAGTTCTGATACAACACTTTCTAAGGCTAGAACGTCCTCTGTGATAAGATTGGGAGAATTCTCATAATTTTCTGCCATTTCTTCTCAATCGTTACTAATTGGATTTAGATTACTGAATTTGGAAATAATAATTTCGGGGCTTTTTTAAATAATCTTTAACAGACTGAATATGCCTCCCACAGAGCTGGTCATTTTCCACAAAGAGACGGTTAATTTAAAAAATTTACTCTTCATAGTTATCATAGCAGGATTGACCCTCTCTCTCTTTCTTAACTAATGTTTGAGAAAAATTATGACATCATCATCATATTTATTCGCATGCAGAAGATATTTACTTGCAAATCATCATAAGAAAGGACTCTTTGAACCTTGGACTATAGTCCCTTCCTTAATTTTCAAAATTCGAGTTGAATTTGTGATATTGTAAAAAAAAATTCCTTAGGGACCTTACTAGTCTCCAATGGTTCATGAATATTTATATACGGTATACGGTCCTGGTCTTGGATTCTGAGAGGAATTTTATCGAATTAAAGGCTTTTAATAAGGAAATATAGATCTCTTTGGATATAACCTCTTATTGAACTATGTATAGCTTAGAATTAAATTAGATCGCACTCCGGAGTCTAATATAATTATCTTATTTGTCATCACGATGGCATTGAACTTTTCACACAAAGCAATCATTCTTCTCGTCGCGACAGCCGGCCTTGTTGTTTTTCTCGGCGGTCGAGCCTTCACTGAATCTCACATACCCAACCTAGAAGACATGCAACCTGAGCCAGCCTTCAAAGCATGGAAGCTTCAATATTCAAAGACTTATAATTCCACGGAGGAAGAGTCTCGCCGCTTCGCTATTTTCCAGAAGAGTCTGGCTCTTGTCCGAGAGAACAACCGCGATCCTTCCAAAACATACAAACTTAAATTGAACCACCTCGCGGATCTCTCTCCAGAAGAATTCCGCCAAAATTACCTGATGAAGAGACCCTTTCAACCCCTTTCTGAAGACGCTGAAAGAAATGAGTCGGTCGAAATGATCGATATGATGACAGATGTCCCTGCCTCTATCAACTGGGTTCAGAAAGGCGCAGTCACGATGGTCAAAACCAAAGGATCTATTCTAACTTCGGAATATCTCGGAGCGGTTGATGCTCTCGAAAGTGCGAGCTACATTAACCAAAAGAAAATCACAATACTCTCAGTCGCAGAGCTCGCCGACTGCGTGACTGCGGCTTACCCAGAACAAATCTTCGCTTTTACCACTGCGAATGGTATCGAGAGTGATTGCATTTATCCTGAGATGAAAGGCACCTGCAAGGCCAGCCCAGACTGGGTCTTTTATCAACCTGAAGGCTATAAAACAGTGCCAACGAACGATAATGATGCTCTTAAAGCAGCTGTGGCTCAGCAGCCGGTGTTGGTTCTGATTGACGCCTTAAGTCCTGCCTTCCAGCTGTACTCTTCAGGAATCATGAAAGATTCAGACTGCACTCAACATGTCACTCATGCGGTACTTCTCGTTGGATATGATCAAGAAAACGGAAAAGATTACTGGCTAATCAAGAACAGCTGGGGCACCGGTTGGGGTGAACAAGGCTACGCGAGAATTGAAAGAGTTAGTGGCCAGCAGCCTGGAGCCTGTGGAATTTCCCAGAGAGCGATCTATCCTTATGGCTTAAAGAAGAAAGCTAGCTCGAAGTATGATGGAGTATGTGAGAACAAGAAGAGTTTCCTTGCATAAGTGAGAAAATGTAGAAGAGATATTCATTTAATAACTATTTCAGATCGCGGCGATGAATTAATAATCTGCTCCGTAATAATTCATATTTGATGGGATATCAGTCTATTCAACATCAAAAACCCATTATCAGAGAATATCAAATTAATAAATATTCCCAAGATGAGAATTATGGTTTCTACAAATTATCTGTGTAAAAAAATTCCCAAATCCTCTCAGTAGTTCGAAAACATAGAAACCACAACCGAGCTACTTACTGACAGTATTTTCGCTTTTCGGTTGGTCACAGTGGAAATATATAATATGTATCTGTGCATAAAGAATTAACGTAGCGAATGAGAAGGAATTTTTGAAAGCGCAGGGGGATGCTAATACTTATGATATAATCGGAATCAATTCAACACGTTTAACGAGATGGGATGGCCGAGTGGTCTAAGGCGCTGGTTTAAGGCACCAGTCGGTAACGTCGTGGGTTCAAATCCCACTCTCATCAAATTTTTTTAACGATCATTGCTATGTAAGTGTTGTTCAAATACTCTTTGGCATACTTTCTTCATGCTCCTTCTTTATTAGCTCTCATGCCAATTCTCAAACAGGCAGGCATAGCAAATGATAAAATAATAGAAAACAATCCTTGATTATAGCTCATTATCAGAATTATTTTGCGGGTAAGAAATTAAATAATTCATTAGCTCACTGTAGAATAAGAAATATCAAGCTCCAAGAAGTGCTTTCAGGAGAACTTAAGCATAATTACTTCATTTCCAATGATGAGGCAGTCTAGCGACTCTACTCAATTGCCTCACATTGCAGTGGAAATGTTATCATGAGTCCATTAGCGTGAAATACATATGAAGCGTAATGAGAAAAAATCAAAGTTGTCCATCTATAAACATCTTTCAAATTATTTGGAAGTGAGAGAAAATGTATAGAACTGTTCTCAAATTAATCTAAACGATTTTACGCATTTTATTAAATTACAACGCGTTAATAATTTTAATAATCCGAATTTATAAAACTTGCTTGGTAAAACTCTAAAACAAGGAATTTGATACCTTTCAGGAAAGGAAAGTAACTGTTTAGCGGTCATCACGAGATATTTCATATGTTTAAGAGCCCTTTGATCTACTTTTTGGTTTGACAAATCCCTTGTGCAGATAAACTGTAATTGTTTTTTTTTTTACTCTACATATAAGATATATTCAAAAGCACAAATGTCGAAAGAGGATAGCTAGTTGATCAAATAACAAGAGCTCATTTTATCTACCCATATACTGCCAAAGGATTGGCAAACGTTGATGCTACCTCTCGATCAAACTTAAAGTGTTATTAAGAGACACTTGAAATTATCGAGAAAGCTTAGAAGAAGGCAGCGCACACGAACCAAGGTATAATAGTTTGTGTGTAGTTGAGAAAGGTGTTTGAACGGCGGAGTTTAGATATGAATACACCGCATACAATAATATTACTGAAAGAAATAACTAACAACTGAAAGAAAACAGCCATTCATCAAGCCGAAGCTCACGAATTTATTCATTAGAATGAATTCTAGATTCATGACATTGTTGGGAAGAATATATTTTAGAAAGTCAATTGAAACGCTTATTCTGGCATCGAAGATAAAAGCCTTTCTGCTTGCAATGTATTAATAAGTTTCTTCACTTGCCTATTTTAATACAACGCTCAGAAACACCAAAATTCTGATATTACCCAGATAACTGCAGATCCGAGTCCAATTCTACAATCTTTGATCTGATTAACTGCATTCTCTGATTAATTTGCTGCTGGAGCAACTCTTCAAATCTGGCTAGCGTTTGCAAGTCTTCGGCAGCCTTAATTAAGACAGGTATTTGAAACAATTCATAAGAGAAATATCTACCTCTGCTGGAGTCGGCTTATGAACTTTTTTCACTGGAGGATTCTCCTCAGGGTGATAGGCAACCTTCTTCTTTAATTCAACATCAAAAGTCGGTTTCTTTTCTCTGGTGAAAAATAAATTCTCAAAAACATAGCTCGCACCGAAATCTCTCTCGAACGTTTCATAAAATCTGCATTCTTCCATCTGATTGTAAAGATTAACGAATTTTAAGGAAATGAAATGCTTACGCGACGGAAGAAATTTATCAAAGTGACACATCTTTCAAATTTTGGAAGCACCCCGCTGATAAGATTCTCTGTATCTTTTATGAGAACTTTTTTCCCTGAAGCGTCCCAACAAAGGATTGATGAGTAAGCTTCATCCTAATGATGAGGGTGAATTGTTAAAAAATGGAAATCCAAGAAGCGATGTACGTCAAGGAGCTCATACAAAGTGCGCATAAATATGCGATTTTTGAGTGTCGTGGCAAGAGCTCGACTCACGGTAAGTTTTTGTTTTAACGTAGGGACTTGCATGGGATTTATTGAGGGTATTTATTCTACTGAAATAAATTGTTTTTATAATTATGAAAAAAATAAAGAACTGCACTTAAGCGCGAAAATTCTATGAAAATAATTCTCAAATTTTCTTTCAAAAGCATTCGAAACTCCAATACATAATTTATTTTAGAACACATTAATGCATGAGTGCAAATAATTCTCTCAAAAAGCTCTATTATTTTTAAAGAAATTTCTCCGTCTCGGAAACCGGATCAACATTTCAAGCAGATGAAGCATCTAACATATATAGATAAGTCCATACAACCCAAGTTTTGAAGGAAAATAAAGGATTTTCTTTCATCCTGTTTTAAGTTGTTAAATCAATGAAAAATATCCCCAATCATGGCAGGAAGGTAGATTGACGAAATTGGGAGTTCGAAGTATCTGTTGGAAGCTTTTTGAGTATCGGAAGAAATTTTTTGCGAGGTGGCCTGTTCAGCGGAGGTAATTAATTCGATTTAAAATTTATCGAGTACAATTGCACGTTCTAGAATATATTAGAATGATTTTGGCTTGCAACCTAATTTCCAGCGCTGAAAATCTACAGAAATTGATTTTAAAATTCAAGAGAGAGAGTACAGATGCCTCCTCCTTTGAAGAATTAGCGTTCCGAGAATATCTTAGATGTCGAGAGAGTATTGGACACAAGGTGTTGTAGGAAAATATCTCCGGGTAGCCGGAATAGCTATTCCATTGTAATTTCTACGAAAAAATGCGTTTTTCTGAGGACTTTACATGAAAGTTGAAGAGAAAGTAATAAAGGGATAATATGTATAAATATTTCGGTTCTCTTTTATGAATTTTCTGAGCACTTACCCAATATTCACGCTTAAAGATAAACATATGGAATAATTGCTGCTGCAGACCCGAGATATAACCTTGCAATTGAACTAATCCTACGGCCTACGCCGAAGGCAATTCTTTGTATTTCTCTCTCTCTAAACTATAAGTAGAACAAAAAATGTGTTAAATTTTCAATCAAAATGCTTTTGAAATCAATCTCCACATCATTTTTTGATAATCAAAAGAAGAGCTATGAGTCCTCTGGAATAGTCAAAAAAGTACTTTCAAGATAGATGATTGTGGTTTTCAACAACTGTAGTAATATGGAGAGAAGTATTTTCTAATGGAAGATGAATTTATTATCTGTATTTTTCAATATAAGGAGTGGCATTCATTACAATTCAAACTCTCCATGAATTCTTTTGAATAAATAGCAATGTATGAAATTAGAGCTATCCTCTGTGTATTTTATTGGCTGGGCCTCGACAGAGCAGCGCTAACACAAAAACACAAAAAGAAGACAGCAACAATCCAAACAGAATTTTCGTCAACATAGGGAGTTTTCCCTCTGAAGCATTATTACCGCATGCTTTGCTATATTCCTCATTTCCTAAAACCGTTTTCTCAACAAGCTCGGTAAATTCTGAGAGAGAGCATCTAGTTTTTTGAGTTGTAGAACTGCAGATCAAATACTCCTGGCCATTGTGGATAACTCCAATCTCGTAAGATCCATCATCGCCCTTCAGCATTTCGAATGCAAGATAAGAGCTTGCATCGATTTTGGTGATACACGGAGAAAACGCGCTCTCGCCCTTAGATTTCTTGAGCACACACTCTGAGCTGGTGAGATTTAACCAGACTAGCAAAGCAGCAGCCAAATCTACGCTACCTCCATAAATTTTCATCTTGACCGGTTTTTCCAGGTTCTCTTCCTTGAAATATCTGAGACCTGTCTGGCCAGTGCCTGCATGAGGATTGTCTGGGTCATTTTTATGATTGGCTGCTGAGTTGTGGGAGTGGTTAGCGCTCATCCTCGTGGCGTTCGGTTTTGAATAAAACCCATCTAGCATGTCCCGTAGATAGTAAGAAATTCTCAATTGAAGAAGCATCGGAGTTTCGGTTTCTTGTAATATAGACCATAAATTTTGTGCATAGTCATGACGTGCTGGCACAGCTGAGGCGTTCGTTTTCGTAGTAACATTTGTTCTATTTGTTTCATTCAGCTCGCTCTTATCGGAAACACTTGAGTAATTCGTTGCAGAAACATTTGAACTGTTAGTTTCGAAGATATTCAGACCATCAGTTTCAACAGTAGTTGAATTCTCCTGTTCGAACATTTTAATCCGCTGCACATCCTCAAAAGACGATAAATTTCTCCAAATCGCAGCCGCTTTCGCTTCCGAGATCAACCCTGGAAGAGCTGGACATATTTCCGCATCATTCGCAAGAAGGATCTCTGGTTTTTTGGGGACTTGAATTGGATAAGGAATGAATAAATCCGGGATCGGCAAAAATTCATCCACAGACTCCCAATACTTAGGAGGTAGGTTCTTCAGAACTTCAGAGAGAGATGTGGCTCGTTTGCCATATGCTCCTGAGGTTTCGTTGGGGTAAAATCCAAGCATAAAGGAATTAAGGCTGGAAGAGCTGATACTAGTCGCTGAAGCTATTATCTGAGTTTCTCGTGGGGAGAATGATGACGATAAATAAGAAGAATCTTCGACGTACCTCTTTCGCATTTGCTGTCCTAACAGAAAGAGGTCATGCATTCCTTCGGGAGTAATTGCATCTGTTTCGGGGTTTTTTGCGCCATCGATGGTTAGCAAAGCCACAAATACCTTTTCAGCGCCATTTACTTGTGAAGATAATGAAACCACAAGGAGGAGAAATAAAAACGTTTGGGATATGAACATATATTGTTTTTTGAATTTCCAATATCAATCAGAACGTTTAATTTATTTGGTATTTTGAATCAAGATTAATAATCGAATCAACGGACAGTCACTTTTTCTCTAAAGAATTGATTAGGTGTCTCATCCTGGATCAAACCACCCCAATGGAACGAAAAATTTTCGTTATATTAGCATAAGGGAACCTGCTTGAAAAAAATAGCATAATGCAGACCATTCTCGACAATTGTCTCTTTTCCATTTATTCTCATATCATTATATGAAGGAATCCCTGACAATTATTGCTTTACATTGGCACAAATAATCTCCTCATATGACTTCACTCATTATTTCTAAATTTGTTGATCCCATAGGTCAATCAACTAATTTTTGTCCGATCAAAAATCCTTTTAATTCCACGTTCTTGACTACGAGGTCAATTTTTAATAAAAACTTAGATAAAGACTCGTAAATGGAAACTCTTAAAGCCATAATCCAAAGCCCTAATGACAAACGGGTTTACAAAGCCATCACCCTAGCAAACAAGCTCACCTGCCTACTCATTTCCGATCCAAGTAACTTATTTCCTCATTCCCCATTCATATCTCTCCCTTAGCCTCAGAAAAAGCTGCAGCAAGTCTTGACGTCGGTGTTGGAGCACTTGAAGACCCTTGGGATGTAATCATTTCCTCTGCAATGATCTAATTTGAGGTTTGCTATCACAAAGAAACAAGGCCTCGCGCATTTTTTGGAACATATGCTGTTCTTAGGTACTGAAAAATTCCCCGATGAGAAAGACTACGGAGAGTACCTCTCAAAAAACTCAGGTAATTCACGAATAAGAAGCTCCCTCAGCTGTTATTAGGATCTTCTAATGCATATACGAGTCTTACTGACACTAATTACTTTTTCGACTGCAAGAGCTCTGCGCTCGAAGGCGCCTTGGACCGTTTCTCGCAGTTCTTCATCGCACCTCTTTTCACAGAGTCCTGCACGGAGAGAGAAATGAATGTAATGCGTTTGGTTGGGGGCTAGTGTTTAATAGCTTTTCAAGGCTGTTGAGTCAGAACATCAGAAAAACATCATGCAGGATAGTTGGAGGAAGTTCCAGCTGTTCAAGAGCTCAGCGCATCCAGAGAATCCATATGCGAAATTTGCAACAGGAAATAAAGAAACGCTGAATCAGCCAGGCATACGAGATGCTTTGATCGAGTTCCACAAAAAATATTACAGGTAAGTCATTTTGTGGGCAAGTGAAGCTGATATAAACATGTTTTTAGTGCTAATTTGATGAAACTCGTAGTTTATGGAGCTCAAGACATCGAGACACTTGAGAGATGGGTCGAAGGTTACTTCGCCCCTGTGAAGAACTACGACTATGCGCCACCGACTTATACACAGCTCCCGTTTTCTAAAGAAAACTTTTCAGATTTAGTCAGCGTGGTGCCTGTCAAAGACAAAGACAGTCTCGAATTCATTTGGATTCTCGAGGATTTTGAACCTTACTATCGATCGAACCCAGGAAAGTATTACTCGCATCTCTTTGGCCACGAAGGGAAAAACTCGCTTCTCTCGCTCTTAATCGAGGAAGGTCTTGCGCTCGAGCTGAGCGCTGGTCCTTCTTCCGAAATGAAGCTCTTCACTGAATTTAAAATCACTGTCTCGCTCACTAAGGAAGGACTCGCGCGCTATAAGGACGTTATCGCGTTCGTTTTCAAATATCTGGATATGCTAAAGAAACGCGGTCCAAGCAAAGACGTCTTTGAGGAAATCAATATTGTCGGCCGAATTAGATTCGCTCATAAAGAGAATGAAAGACCATCAGGTTACGTCAGCTCCCTATCAGCATCAATGCAAAAGTATCCGATTGAAGATGTCCTTCAATATCCCTACATGTTCGAAGAGTTCAAGCCAGACCAATTGAAGACAGTTCTGGATTCTTTCACTCTAGATAACCTAAGAATCCTTCTTTCTTCGAAGGAGTTGCAAGGCAAATGCACTGAATCTGAGAAATGGTATCAAACCAAGTATTCTCGAGAAGTGCTCCCAGACACAATTAAAGAGCTGTTCTTGAACCCAAATATCGAACCCAAAAAGACCAAAAAGATTCTCGATTTGCCTCCCAAAAACGTCTTCTTGCCGAAGAACCTCGAAATAATAGCCAAGAGCTTCGACTCGCTACCTAAATATCCACAGAAAGTGTATTCCTCTGATTTGAGCGAACTCTATTTCAAGCAAGATAACACTTTCAAGACTCCAAAAGGCGATTTATCATTGAAGATCTATTCAAATGAGTAATAATAGTTCTCTCTAGAACCTCTTCTAAAATACAAAATATTTTTCAATTAGTCATGGTTTTGGAACCGTGCTCGAGAGTCACCTGCTTGCAGAGCTATGGGTTCAGCTGTTCAATGAAAGTCTCCGAGAAATTTTATATTCCGCTGAAATGGCTGCACTCTATGGAAACTTCTCTCTTGACGTCAAAGGACTCTTACTGAATATCACCGGTTTCAACGATTCAATCCCGGCTCTCTTGGAAGAAATTTTACAAACTTTGAAAAGCTTCAAAGTAGAAGACTATAGAGATCATTATACGAATATCTACCAAAAAACTCAGCGGGCGCTGAAAAACGTATTTAAGAACCAACCTTATCAGCAGGTAGGATAAAGCATGTTCGTATCACCCTAATCGATTCTATCTAGGGCTTTATGCTGCAAAATACCTTGCTTAAAAAGTACGGCGACGCATATCACCCAACTGAGAGTCTTAAAGTGCTCAACAGCATAACTTTCGAAAAGCTTGTGGCGTTCCAGGAGGAATGGCTCTCTAATGTGAGAGCTGAATGGTATTTATTATTTAATCTTGAACACAAATCTGATAATAAATGGTTTTAGGCTAGTATTAGGTAATTTTACGGAGGAAACCGTCGTTGAGATGGTCAAGACATCCGAGAAAATCATCTTGAGTTTAAGACCTATGACCAAAGTGCTCGCAAAAGAACTGATTCCTGAATCGCGCCTTGTTAATATCCTTCCAAATTCGACTTGGGTGTATCAACATGATTTGATGCCCGATGAATCCGGCGCGAAGGAAAACAACTCTGCGATCATCTCGTACTTCCAATACGAACTTTGGTCAATCCAGAAAAAGCTGTTAATTTTGGTTCTCACGGAGTTCCTGAAAACACCTTTCTTTGATGACTTGAGAACGAAACAGCAGCTCGGATACATCGTATCAGCGTAAATATTACTTTTTTGAATTTTTAAGACTTAAATATTTTCATCGCTAAATAGTATGGATTTTGAGATGACGAACATCCTTGGTTTTTTATTCATAGTTCAGTCGAGCATCCAATCACCCAACTATCTCTCTGAGAAAGTGATTGAATTTTTGGATCGCATGAGAAAAGAAGTCCATGCTATGTCTGATACCGATTTTTTGCAGTACCGCGATTCTGTGCTCTCTCGTCTGAAAGAGAGAGATTACAACCTTCGACAAGAAAGTAACCGATATTGGAGTGAAATATCGAAGCATACCTATCTTTTTGACAGAAGTAATAACATTATTCCGTTACCTTTATTTGAAATTCGCATTTTATAGAGGAGCGACTCATCGAGGAGATAAATAATCTGAAGAAGGAGCAATTAGTCGAGCTCTTCGAGGAGATTTTCTATACAAATCGCCGCTTGCTGGAATCTCACGTTGTTGCTGAGATTCATGGAGAACAGAACACGACGCTGAAGAAGGAGAGAATTGAGAAGGATAAAACCGTCAAGGAGGCGGTTTCGATTGAATGGTTCAAGAGAAGATTGCCTTTATATCCTGATTATCATTCAATGCTTTAAATACGTAGCGTAGAGTAGCTAAAGCTGAGAAATAAATAATAGTCATTACTGTAAGATTGAATTGCCAGAAACTTGTGAAAAAAAAGTCGAAAATTAGCCACCCCATATAAAACTTAGGCCACAATGATAAATTGATGTAGAAACATAGAAGGTGACAGAAAGTTATTTAGATATGGGTTCGCTCATCTCTCTTCTTCTCTTTAAGATACTAAGGAGTAGTTGTCACATACATTATTGCTTGAGCTGTAGCGAGAGATGTTGTTATGTGATCCAAAAAAATCGATGGATGCTCAGAAATCACATGAGGTTGTATTTTAAGAACACATTTTGCTTCGCATTAAAATCTAAGGAAAAATGTAATCGAATTTCTTCAACTCTGCCTCGTTAGTATTTTGCAAATCTCCTTATCGTAGCAACCAAGCTGAGAGCATCTTCGTTGCTGTTCAAGACCGTATATGGATTTCAGCTGTAAAATGGTTTGTCTGTTCATTAATTCTTAGAAAAGGTCCCTTAATCGTTAGGTTTCATAATACCACACAGAAAAACTAAAGTGAAGAGGGTAGTAACCAGGCCTAGGAAGTTTTCGTTTCTGTTCGAAAACCTTATATGGATTTCAGTAATAAAATATAATTCTTGAGTTCAATTAATTTGTCGAAGGCTGCTCGGCCGTTAGATTTATTATGCCATACAGGGCAACAATTACTTTGAATGAGGATCCTACCTGGAAGAGAAAATCAGAAATTTGAAGAAAATCGGCAATGCATAATAAACCGTTATAGATACGGAACACTTGAACCTCACTTGAGCCATCCTGCTTAATTAACAGTTTGATCGTTTTGGTTTTTTTTTTAATTCATGGTAAATCAACGTTTTTATTCGAATAATTAAGTCGGGTTTTTGCGTAATTAAATAGACCTTTAATAATTTTGTTCATATTCGATAACTTCAATAAATTCATTGAAAAGTTCCTTCAAAACTATCTGTAGTGCATATGTACTGGTGGACCCATTGACTTATGATTGCAACCTTCAATTCCCATATAATAGATATGTTAATGACTTCGACCTTGAACTAACCAGTCCCTTTTTCTGTTTTCATTGCAGATAATACGTTTTTAATATAAACATTTTCAGTTAGGATCAGTAGATACCAAATTAAAGCATAGAACCCTAAATGCTAATATACAATCGTTTTGGCTCAATAACCGTAACAAAATCCGTTAAACCTTGAGCAATAAAATGGTTTCGATACACTTAACCGTTGCAATCGCATTCTTTATAGGCAGAGCTCTGCTCAAGCTGTTGATAATAAATAAAATTCTTCTACAAAAAAAAAGAAAACAAAAAAGTTAAAACCAATGCAATTCATTACACCATCTCTTTTTTACTCTCAACCTCAAGAGAACCTCTTCTCGAAACTATGTAGTCTAGAGATCCAAAAATTAGCTTTGGAGTTGAACGCAATGCAAAGCATCCAGGATTGCTTGCAAGAAATGCTCAAGCACTCAGTGTCTCAGGGAGCTATGAACAATGGAAATCAGTTCAACAAGATTGGAATGGCTGAAGAAGAAGATACGTCTAAAAAAGGCTTTTTTGCCTTCGAAAGAAACGGTCCAAAGAATAAACCCATTCGTGGATCTAACGATAAAACAACCCTATATAAATTATTCGATCAAAAGTATGTCAGAGACACCCAAACTTCCAACGATTCATGTACAAACGACCAACTTTCTGACGACTCAAGCGCCAGAATTCTTGAAAAACGCATCAAATATGCAGAAGTCTTGGACCAGCCTGAGAAAATCACTAAGCGGATCACCAAGCAGAAATCAAATGAGCAGGCAAAGCCTCAACAAACTGTTAAGGCTGCAAAGCGTTCACCCGTTGCAACTACTCCAAAGGTAATTTCTCAAAAGTATTTTGGTAAGCTTAACTTTTTTTCTGAATAGATTGTCAGAAAGAGTCCATTATTAAATATCATTTGCAAGTGCAATGTTGGAACTCAAAATGGCAGTACCTTCTGCAGGACTTGCTTTTTGAAGGCGAGTCGCAAACAGGTACCTCCATTTTTCTTTTGATTTGTTACTTACGACTTCCATTAGAGAACATCATATAAACCAAAGGACGTTCTGAGCTCCGAAAATTCCAAAGGCTACGCTGATTCGTTAATGGAAACCGAAGACCAGCTAACCATCCCAAATGATTCGACGATGAAGTTCGTAAAGCTGGAGCCAATGAACTAACTCAGCAAATCTCCTATTAAGAATTATTTGGTTAAAGGGATTAATCTCTTATGATTTATAGGTTAAACGTTAAACACATAACTTAGAATTTTTTGTGCTATTGCTTCTTTTCTTGTATCTCGTACTGTCTTGCTTGGTTGTAAACTATCCTTTTTCAATGTAATAGCGTTCAATTGAGAATATGCTTGCCTCCATTATTTAAATACCTTGGTATTTCACTAATTGGTGTGATTATTCCAAACATATGAGGTCTATCTATTCTCCTGAACAATTGGTTTTTCTTATCCACCAAGGTACTTTAGAGACAAAAAATTCAATTTACAGCAATAATGCTTCGTAGCTATGCCAAATTCCAAGAAAATCAGGTGGGAATCAAGTAATAGAATTATTTCCTTGGGCGCTGTAAAGCCAAGTAAGCAAACTCTCGTGGCGAATCTATCGTTTGAGGTCATTTTGAGAAGGGTTTTTAATTCACTAAAAAGCACTTATTTATTCCCAGTGCATTAACTCTAACTTCGATATTAATCATCGATTAGTAAAAATTAAAACAATTCGAACAACCTGGGATTCAGACAAAGGGTTAGCAGATCCCGCTCCACCACAGATGAAACAAATACTTTTCAATTCTTTCTATTTTGCCTGCCTATTTACATTTCTCTGTCAAATTCAAGCAAAAGATCTCCAAATTTCAAAGCACTTAAGAGCTTCTCAACCATCTTCGATGGATTTAAAAGACCATGTCACGAACACGCGCAATTTGAGAAGCCAAGAGTCTGAGGACCATGCTGTCCTGAAGAGACTGAGGGGACCAGCTGGTTCTGATGAGATAATCATTAGAAAGACCCCTAATTTTCGTCTTCTTTATGGTTCTGGAGACCGTGGGCAAGGGAGAAGCGGAACTGGATCTCAAAACGACGGGGATAGCACCTACCAATCGCAAGGCGTAAATCTCCAGCTTAGATATGGAAGTAATGCAGACGGATCATCATCTGAGAATGATGATAGTGGCAGCTTGCTTGGAAATACAAGCTTAGCTGTGATATATGGACTACCGATCGCGTTATTAGTCGTTTGTGTGTGTCTTGGCAGGCTATTCTGCAAGCAAAGGAGACACAACCGCCGCTTCCGAGGAGCGAACGGGCAATATCCTAGCCACAGCAGATTTTGTTGCTGGTTCATCTGTGACGGATTATTCCACCGGAGGGTTGCTTCAAGAGAAACGACTGAGGCGGCGGATGCAAATGCAGCTAATGGGAATCAAGGTGAAGCTGAGGCAAAGGATGCAATGGTGACTGATAAATACAAGCTCGGACTTGAAAAAGTTAAGACTTCTGTAGAAGAGGAGCAGTGCAAGATCTGTTTCCTCTACAAAAGAGATGCGCTTTTGGAGCCTTGCGGGCACTCGATGTGCCATGTTTGCTTAGATAAGATGACGAAATGTCCATTCTGCCGCGCAGTGTTAACTGGGGCAAAGCCTTTGAAAACACCACCCACTAGAAAGATCTTCCTACAGGAAACACAAGTCTAAGAATGTTTTAACATTCTTAGAAATGATTTGAATTTTTTTGTTAATGTGAAGATTATAGCAGTTGAGCTCTAATTATTAATTTGTCTGCATAGTTTTAGTTGTGAGAAACAGGTTATTAAATCCATGATTTCAATGGCAACTTCAAAATATCGTTATTATTGGTTTGCTGGAGTGTTTTGTAGTCCACGATTTAGAATTGAGATGCTTTACACTCTACACCTGAATTAATCATATTTTAGATGTTCATAAACTGAAACTTTTAAATATACCATGGATAATGACTAAATATCGAACCCTGTGTTCTGATTTTTTTCGTAGATTTTGTGAAGTTAATTTATATTTATCTACGAATCAATTCATCATATAGGAGAGGTTGTAAGTTGCTAGTAGATTCCAGTTTTCACCTCTCAGCATGCGGGAATCGGGAGAAAATTTAAATATCTTTGTGACGACCAAGGATAATTTCAATCCTGCTTAGCGAGGATTGGAAGTTATTTAGATGTAATTGTCTAGAAAGGCATTAATATCGAGATTTCTCAATTTTTACCCTTGCTCGTGCGCTTAAGATCTCTTTTACATCAGAAACTTCAACATACTAGGAGAAGAATACACTCAGACAATGAGTCGTGGTATTATTGATTAGCAACTTCTCTTATTATTTGAGAAGTTGATAAATTAACGAAGCAATTGATATTTTCGATGAAATGATCAGAAATGTGAGTAGCCAATCAATACCCGCCTGAATTGTAAATGCACATATTTTCTGATCACAATACATAGGTATCTAACTGAATGTTAAAATAAGACATTATTATTTCTAAAACATCAACTACTAATCTTTTCTCGAGGAAGCCAGGGGTATCGTGAACGCAATTTTCAAAAATATCTTATTTATTGCACTGTCTCTCAGCAATCTTCGAATAATTTCTGATATTTAGCTTTCATCATGCCTTTAGGAGAGAAAACCGCCAAAAGAGATTTACCAAAGTTTTCTAACTAGCGTATTATAAAAAGCACAGGACCTCATAACTAATAGTTCTTTGTAAGATAGTGAAAACAATTTTGCAAATATTTCGTGTTGTCTGTAAAATAGTTATTTTATATTTGAGATTCCCAAATGGTCTTAATGCGGTCTTTGCAGAGCAAACTCATCCTAGTGGTAATTCAATGCAGTACTAATGTTGGCCTGCGAAAAAAAAAACAAAAAGAAATATAATTTCGTAAAAGGTGATCAAGCAGCTTTGTATTCGTAATTGGGGGAAGGGGTGAAATCTTATTCGAGGAGTGCTCCAACTGAAAGCTTTGACACTGATATGCACAGATTCTTTTTATTAAATTCAAGTATGCACCCTGTGTGTAATGACTTTTAATCAGACATTGTTTACTTTCTCACTGTTAGGTGTAGTTTTATTGAAACTCTCCCTCGTAACAACGCAAATATTTTCTGTCATCATTTCATAATAAAATTTCGATGTACAAATGCATAACAAAAGCAGAATTTTACAACTCTTTCCTATATTCCTCAAATTACGTTAATGATGTTAATTGCATACATTTCTGATCCCTTGAATTTACAAAGGAAAAATTCGTCAATACTTGTTGCACTTCAATAAATTTTTCAACTTTTCGCGAGAGAATGAATATTTTTAAATCACTTAGCTTGCTCGATAGAGGAGGGAAATATTAGTGTTGATACTCTCAGAAATCTTTCAAATTGAGTTTGGGATGACAGCTTTCCATCAGATTTTCTAGCCCAATTCTGTTAGTACTCTTGTTTCATCCAAGAAGCAATATCCCAAGGTATTATTGGACAAATGACTTTAACCACTGAGAGTTTCCCTCAAACAATGACACCAATTTCTTGTCACGTGTAATGTGTTATTAACCTTCTCAAACTTTTTTCGAATTCAATACCATACAGTCTCATCTTACTCCAGCAGAATCTAGAATTTAGTCAAAAATTTGAATGTGTTATCGAGCCGTAGGCTAAAGTAATGGGCTGATGAATTCCCGAAGCAAACACTCAATAACTTTTTGAGATCGAATTACATCAAGTATCATAGTTTAATCACACAAGAAAATTTCTGCAAGGCAACCTTTCCATGCGAACAGAAACAGCTCCCCCAGAGGCCAAAAAGTTAAACGGCTTTCCGACAGAATTTTATAGCTGAAAAATAAGGCACATATACAGTAACTGAAAAATTTCACAAGGAGAAACTCATTAACGCCAGCATTTTTCTTGGCAAATTAGTTCGGATACTGATCAGATAATGAAGGAAAATTTGCCAGTCCACTGAATGGCTCTAGGACTCACCCAGCAGTCAAGCAGAACTTTCTTTTGCTGCTCCAATTGCTGACTAGAGTCACGAAAGTGCCTTGCTAGGAACCAAAGAAGAGGTTTTGTGATATTCTGTAACCGCATTCGCTTCAAGAGGGGATTTATACAACAAAAAACTTTAACTATCAAGACGGAGGAGCTGACTTAAAGAAGGAATCGAGTGTTGTTAGTTCTCCTCCTGATTAAAGAAAACTTTTTCCTATGTGCTTCATATGATCGGAATTCAAAATTAAATTATCGGAAAAATCAGTAATGAAATTCACCTACTTTAAAGTAGTTCCGGAAAGCCACTACACCCTAAGAATGTCACCTATTAGATTGTGGCGCTTCGAATTAGACACACAGAGGTAGGAAACTTAGTCTCACATTCAATATTCCTAATTTTTTCCCCTTAAAATGCGGTTTATGAAAGCAAACTTTATAAATATTTCGCTCGATACTATTTCGACTAACCACACAATACCTAAGCTAGCACTCACCCGAAAGAGAATAGGTTGGTTTCTTTTTTGTTAAGTAACACTGTTATGCAAAGTAGTATTTCGAAAAAATTATCAAATAACTCCTTCGAATCACTTACTGAAGACAATTCAATAGCAAATTAGCATATTTACATTATTCATAGGTATAGACCAGCATTATGACTCAATATATAAGCTCTAATTCAGCTTGCGTGAAGCCGTGGGCTCCACAATTAAATTCTGTAAGATTAAATAAGCGGCACTGATTAGTGGATCAATGAGAGGCGGTTTTCCTTTCTCCGTGGTCCTTCAGCAACCAATTCCTGATTCAGGAATCCTCGGTTAAGAATGTTGTTATATTCAGCATTTTTCTTCCCTCTTCCCGCGGCAGCCATGTCATATTTTCTGATTTCTTTCAAAGCTTGTTGAAGTTGCTCTTTTCTGGTTTTGCTGTCCAAGGTAGTGTTTTCTTTGTTGCCGCTGGCTTCTGTGTTGAAAATGGAGGCAGAAAAAGGATTTCCGTGGAAGTTGGTGTTTTCCAACGTGTTTCCCATCTTAAAACTTGATTCTATAAAATAAAATTTTTGCTTGAATTATAAAGAGTCTGATTTATTCCCGATTTAAATAGGAGTTCTGTAAAAGAGTGATTCTAATAATGAATTGAATAATCACTGTTCCCGGTCATCAGTAAATTCTAAAATCTAACTGTAGCTCGATTAGCGATAGGCACCAATCAATATGAGGCGAACTTCTCGAATTTTGCTGACAGTCAAGAGCAAACAAATAGTAGGCATAGTAGAATATTAGACTACAGAGCGCACATGCGACTCAAGAACTTTTGAGGCGTTAAAAAATTCTTTTTCTTGATTTTTCGAGCAATTAGATCCTAACTCCAAAATGTTTCATACTAGGCGACCTCAGAGGCCGAAGAACACAAAACTATGTCTTTGCTTAGCTAATGTGAGCCTAATTCCAGAAGAATTAATGATAATTATCAACAATATTCTCCTTAGAAACTTCATTAATACCAACTAAAATGGTGAGTTCGAGACTTGAATAGTCTCTTCTTTGTTGAAGACTAAAAAAAAAAATGGGTTGGATGGGATTTTTAGGCTTAGGTGGCAAGAATGCTTTTTAGGGTTTTTATTAGAGTGGCCGTAGCGGAGTTGCATCTTCCTCTTCGTATCTCTAAAGAGCGCTAAGATCTTACTGGCTCTTCCTCGAAAGAATCGATTCAAATTTTGGTGCGCTTGGTGACTCTCGATCCAACGGCAGTAACTTTGGTGACTCCCAATTCTATGATTAACTTTTTAGGTGACTCTCGAATTTGATCAAAGAGCCAGTAAGCTAACCAGCTCCTTAACCAAAACGATATTAAAACTCGTTTATAGGATTATTCGAGTTAATTAATCGGTTAGCCTAGCTCGAACTCCAGAGAAACGAGCCCCTTATTGCAGGCAATTTTTTGTACTCGATAGTTTGGGCGAGTGGCAGGCCAGGCTGCCTCTGCTCGTTGATCACACTTACATTAAATCTGAATCACAAAATCATTCTTGCATAATTCAAATATTTCTACATAGTTTGGTAATATTGGTTGATTTTTGTTCAAATTAGTGATTTTGGACATATTGTAGTCACTGGTAGAACTTTCTGTTCTCTAATTCAATGAAATAATGTCTTTACCAGAAGGCATTCCTATGAAATTATTTTTTAGAGATTCGAAAAAATCGAAAGCAACACATATTTACTGAATATGCATCCTATTTTAGGCAAACAACTCCTCTGAATTCAATCAGAGTCTATCTAACATTCATTATATTAGAGGTACATCATTTTTATGCATTGCAAAGAGAGATTGAAATCTGATCATGAAGAGCGACCTCAACGATTTAATTTTCTGCTGAGGGATTTCCTCATCGCTCTGATCCAAAGCGACTCAGCTTTTTCAAGAATTTGAATTTTGCTTGTGAGAAAATATTACTTCTGAAGGTTTGTGAGTGGCGAGCACTTCGCTCTTTTTTCTTGCTTTTTGAAAATTTAAAATTGGAGAATTGGCTTCGTTTTCGAATAGACCATAATTTCATGAAAATTCATACGAATTACTTAGGCTCGAAGGTTTCCACTCAAAATTTTAAATCAGATCGAATGAAGCTACTAAAAGACTCTTATGAAAACAGGTGAGAGATAAACCTGGTAAGGTCGTATCAATAGGTCTAACTCTCTCTTGTTAGATTCCTTATCGATACTATTCCACTACAATTTGCACCTTTGATAGGACTCTTTAGCGTCTTCAATATTAATTAACTCGAATTTTTATGACTAACTAGAATTGAATCAAATTTTATTGGGTTCTTTTAAATTCATAACCAGAAAGATGGTTCAGAAATTGCTATTATCAGCATAGGATTTTTGTCTTCCTTCAAGAAATTCCCTTTCTCATAGAATCTTTATTAGTTAACACCGTAACATATTACCTTTGTGCAATTTGTAAAGACGAAAGGTTTCAAGTCGCTGAAGAAGTCTTTTCGATAATTGCGAGCGATATGTTCCGCACGTGAAATTTACAAAAAAACCAATTTATTCGATAGTATCGATTTCTTTGTACTACTTGATTGGTCCTGAAAAGACTTGTCTCTGTAGTATCGTTTTTCAGTCGAATCCCTCTATTTCCGAGAGTGACGGAGGAACTACAAGAGTAGAAACTGGATTGACTTCGAAATCGCGGTAGTCCTTTAGAAATGGAAGCTCTGAGATTCATCTAATGAAGAACGCCTTGCTGGATCAAAATGCAAAACTTGTCCAATGAGTTCCTTCGCTGAATCCGCGACCGGTTCTTTTGTTGGGAATTTCATTTTTATTGGTCAGAAGTAGCCTTCGAGTCAGCAGATTATAATGGAGGTTTCCCAACTAGAAGAGCATAATCACCATTCCCAGTGACCATATATCTACACTTCTTCATGTAAATTTCCTGCATATGGAGAAAGATCCGGTTCCAAGGAACCTGCCGCGGAAATATGAGTTTACGACAGCATTTCTATTGATCTTGTTTTTTTTTTGGCTCCAAAGATAACTGATTCTTTATTTTCATCAAGCGGACTATTTTGCTGGGAGATTTGTGGTATCATTACTGTATGAAAGAGATTCGATTTGAAATAGGAGGGTCTGCAAGAGTAAAGCAATCTGTCTTGCTAATATTGAGGCCAGTAAAACATATCTGGGTCAAGTTTTGATCAGGAAAAATCAAATTATTAATTTCGAACTAGCTTTTTTTTTATCATGGATTTGAAGATTTAGGATCTACATTAATCATTAACTTTGTTTGTGGCTTTCTGCTGTTACCTAGAAGGGATCTCTGATTCAATGATAAGAAATAATTAAATGGAAAAATTCAACCTGAAATCATTATTAAATCATATAAAAGAACGTAAGATCAGTGCGAGGATGTCAAAAATTCAGCACGAACATTGATTCGTTCGATTCGCTTTTTTCAGTTATCTCTTGCCCAACCTTTGCTTCTTGTGACTCTAACAATGAGTACTCAATCAGATGCACAAATGTGTAATACGTTGCTGATATTTCTGAATATTCAATCAGAGTCACTTGCGCAGCAAGCCTCTACGTCGGATAGCAGCTGTGTACAATCAGCTTCTCAATGCAGACCTCCTTCACCAAGCGATCCATCAGCCACTAATGAAGGCAGAGTATGGTTCTTCTGGAGAAATTATTTCTTATCTCTTTTTTTTTGTATTTACATGTCCACTTTGAATTCAATGCCTCAATTTTCGACGTTATTTGACTCCTGATCGTACTTCTTGGAGAGTCTTCTCCGTATCATTAACAAGCTAGATACCAACAGGTGCCACATGAGAAATATTTGTTCCTCTGACTTAAAATATTTCACGTACCTTGACGCATCATAAAGATTTTTAGGAAGATTCAGCCACATCCATTTTGACAATATGTTAAAGATATTTTTAATTTTATTTCTGTTCGTTTTACCCCCCCATCTCTCTGAGATATTTTATCTTCTAGATCAATAACTCATATAATGAACGTAATAAGAACCATCAAAATCATCTCACTCAAAAGAATTAGTGAAAATCAGCAACAAATTTCTTCGTCTCTCTCGCAAGACTCAGAGATCCCCGAAACAATTATAGAGTTGAAATTCAAGTTACGAAAGTTTCATCTCTATTTGTAAAAATCTGAGGTTATTATGTATTAACAAGCGATTTCTAAGAAAAAAAGTCAGTTTTTGTTATAATCTAGCAATCATACCACGGCTGTTTGATTGATACAGCAATTGTTTGTCATTCATTCCCCTAAACATTCCAAAATTGTAAAAATAGAGACTTAAATGGTATTGATGAAATCTAACTCAGAATTTTTTACTTACCGTTTTGTGAATGCCTAAACTTCGAATTCCAAAGCCCAGAAGAGCTCAAATAATGCGGCTATCAATGAAAAATAAATAATTCGATTATATGATTCTAAGCTAGATAAAGGTCGTTAATATAAATATTTTCTAGGCTTATGGCAATTCAGTAACCCTCAGAGCAAAATTGCTCGTTACAAAAGAGCTTCTAGTTTGCTTTTTTTTTGCGAACGAAACAATAGTTGTGTAAAGCACTTCTCTAAACAACTTAAACAACTTATGCATAAAGTCAGAATATTTTAGCAAACAGGAGATAACCAAACTTAGTGATAAATTTTAGAGCGATCATACCAACTTGTTATCTCACTGGGCATTTTTGTAGCATGGAAGTACAACGGGTAATTACGCCTTCATCAGCGCCTTATCCAGTTGGCGACTGAGATAATTGCTCCTTTGTACTGGTGTTGCCTTACGTTATTTTCAAACAATATTCTCACGATCAAAACCTTACTGACCTAAAGAAGGAATTATTTATTATCAACCATTGTTTCTGGAACTATTTCTGGCAAAGAATTTACTGACTTCAGAGCGGACTTATTAAGTAGAATCAAAATACAAATTGTTAATTCTAAATAAAAGCGAAATTTGACACCTTCTTATCATTGAAAAAAATGGGACAAAACGAAACCAAAGGCATAATCATCGATAAAATAAGCAGTCTTCGTGATATCCTTAAACCTTCTGAAGGATCCCCGGAAACTGGAGCAGCGCAAGACAAAGCGAATGTCTTGCTTGGTTCGAAAGCTGACAATTTAGAGGTAGACAGCAAAATACAAGAAGGCGAGTACAGTGTTGCAAAGGAAGTCATTCATGAGCTCACGCACAAATCAAAGCTGAATGAGCATGACGATCAGCTGTTCGAAAAGTGCCGGGATCTCTGTGATTAAAAGAAATTTCTCAATTGAAGCGACAAGCTTTACATATAAGTTTGAATGGTACTCGCTCGAGGGAATAAGGAGCGAGGAACGAATCCTTGAAAGTTCATTGAGTTCTCGCCAATAAAATGAATTCTCTTTGGAGTGAGCTGGTTCCAACAAAAATTTATCGGAACTTTTCTTTCATTATTTTGTTTAATCTAATTTATAAACTTCAACGACTTTATTTAATATCAATCATTCAATATGCTTGTAAAAAATTTAATACACTAATATTGAAGTGCATTTCTTACTGTATATGGAAGCAAAACAAAAAAAAAAGAAATAACTAAATACCATCTTCAGCTTTTTTAATGAATAAAAAATGAGTGAATACCTCTAATGAGCTAAAAAAATAATTTAAAATAATGACTATTATTTCTCAAAATTCTTTAACGTTAGATTTCCATATCCCTTAAAAGTCGCCTTTAGCTTGCCTCAGGCTCTCAGATGATATTTTAGCTAGCTCTGGCTGGCTTTTCTCTCTTTGGCTGCTTAATGTACTTGTTCTTCGTGAAAAACTGCCTTTCTGTTGCATTAAAACAAAATTAGCTTTATTTTTCAACACAGCTGTTTTACATTTAATATCCAAGGATGAGCCAAGATTTGGAACGGTGTATATCGATCCTCGGCCTTCTTTTGGAGTAAATTTTCTACAAGGTCTTTCGCTTCTTCTGAGACTTTATCCCATGTCTCACCATTCATCTCATAAAGACCAGCAGTAATCTTCTCGATCAAATCAGCTTTCCTAATATAAAAGAGTCAATAAATTCGAGCTCAAAGCAATTTTCAATACAATTCCGCTTGGAATGGATGGCTGCCAGCCAGCATTAAATAGAGGATGACACCAGCACTCCACGAATCAATTAATTCACTGAAAAAAGGATAAAAGAATATTGAAGGGAGGATTAATATACGTATATTCGAGCTCTTTAAACATTTCAGGTGCAAGGTAGGAGAGCGTCCCTGTATAAGTCCACATTTTGTAGTTTGACTTCGACAGCGCAGAATAGCTATTGCTCCCAACTTCATTGAACTTAGAGACATTAAAATCGATTATTTTGACAGACTCTCCATCTAATGGTGGAAGTTGCATTAGAATGAGTGTCAGTCTGTTATCTTACCTTCAGAAACGAGAATATTTTCGGGTTTCAAGTCTCTGTGACACACACCGTTTTTATGCAAATATTGAATTCCCAGAGCAATTTGCTTAAAGATCTTTGCTGCCAATGTTTCTATAAACCAGATGTAATAATCCATTTAAGCAGGATTCAAAAATTACCATTCAACCGACCATGAACTTCGATGAGTTTTTGAAGTTCTTCTCCCTGAGCCAAATCCATCACCGTATAGATCTTATGTTTAGCGCAATCGATGTACATTTCATGTACGCTCACAATGTTTCTATGTGAAAGAGTCCTTCTTCTGCTAAATTCGTTCAAATGCTACAATCTGATCAGAACTCCGGTCATCAGATTTATTTTACCAGAATCATGCTTTCTTCGTCAGATTTCGTGTTCGTTATCTTAACGGCATACTCCTTTCCTGTTTGTGTGCACCTGCAGCGCTTCACTATCCCTGAGCAGCCTTCTCCAAGCGTTTCCAACACCTCGTATAGCTCAGAGAAGTTGTTGTTTATGAAATATAGCGAGCTAATGTTTCGGCTTCTGATTTCTTCGTTGAACATACCCGAAAACCTTGCTCTCGAAAAATTCACTTGAAACGTCAGATGATCATTGAATTAAATTGCTTATCTTACTCTCAGACATTTCTTTCTTCTTTTCTGCTGATAAAGGGCTCGGAAAGTTCAGCAATAGCTTTGGATTATCAAGGCTCTCTAGTTCATTTAGTGCTGGTGTCTCAGAGACTAAAAAGATTAGGAAATTTGAAGCTGGTTGAAAAGTTATACGGTTCCAGCTTGGTCTGCTCAACTCGAAACTGCTCTTTGCACTTCTGCATTCAATTTTAGAAACGAACATTTTACCTACATACGTATAAGCAGCTGGAGCTCGTTAGAATTACTTTTGAGGTTTGTTTTTATTGATTGTATGAAATTTCGTCGAGAGGCCGCATGGGTATGCTTTTGGGTTTGCGATGTAACAGCTTCTTCAGAATAACAGAAATCGTTTCTGGATGGGTAGATAGTGAGTCTATGATAAACAAAGCAATTGATTACTCAGTAAGGTCGAGGCTTTTAACTTCCCGACGGCCTTCTTTCGAGTTTTCAACAGAGAAGGTGTCCATTTGAAAGTTTCAGTAAATTGGAACTAATTAATAAAATTATAACCAAATTCGGAAATAGATTTCATTAATAATACGATGGAAACGCTTTAGACTTATAAAATCTGAGATAGCTTAGAGTTAAACTATTATTTCTGGTTGTTTGATTCCATTTAAGCTAAAATAAAATATCTTGTCAGAATTATGACAAGACTATTGATTTAATAAAAGTGAGATAGATAAATTTCAGATATTAAATTTTACAAACGCCAAAAACCTTTTCTATAGTTCTATCATTCCTCACAGATAGTTATCGTCGGATCTTCAATCCACCTCAGAGTCTTGGAGTGAAATTCAGTCTAGCGAGAGAGAGTATTCTGATAGTATGAGGGGTCCAGCGTCTTTTATTTGCTATGAATGCCGAAAATGCGAGAGAGAACGATAATTTTGTATTGGAAAAATTTCTGATGGTGTAATAGACTGTGAATAACGGCTATCTGACTCTGTCATCTTTCTGAGGATTAATGTTCATTATATCTTTAACTTAGTTAATAAATTATAGTTACTGTATGTCTTGATTGCAACGCTCGAGGTTTCATTGCAAAATCTGGATATTTTTCAACATAGTATACAACATGTTGTTATAAAGTTACTTTCGCTTTGTCATAGAACGCATTCCAGTTTTCCATAAGATAATTCGTTGGTAGAGCGCGCTTCTTCTCCTTACGTTTTACAACTGTGATAGTCACCCGTTAAACTTCTAAGAAAAATGAATAGCTTTGCAGGATCTATTTAAATTTTCAATTGATTGCTGTAGAGAGCTCATATAATGAACTTCTCCTCATTAGAAATGGATGTGAAGATTTCAATTTACAATATATGAAGTCAATCCATCTTAGATTGATCAGAACACGAAGCAGGTTGCTATGAATTAACTCTAATATACCATTTTTGCTTAGTTCTATAGTAAATTATACTTCCTCTCAGAGGAGATATCCAACTCTTGCACATTTGCCAACCAAATGAAGAATATTCAGATATAATAACGTAATTCAAGTACGTAAATGTTAAAAATCTTCTTTAATTGATATATCGAAATCGCATACTAATCTCGTATCAGAGAACGACTCTCACAAGCGCATATAATTTTTAGTGCATGCTTCGTCTGAAGAACTCAACCCAACTAACCTAACACAAACGATTTATCATTTAAATTGAAGTAACTCCTTAGAGTGAAGTGCTTACTGCCTTCTAATCACACTCTTCTGTATTGAAATATCAGAAGTTAGATAAAAGAATTTTTTGATTATTCGCTAATTTTCGAAGTTTCTATGAAGGTTAAGGTATTCACAAGCTGAAAGTTAAAACCTATTTCAAAAAAGTAATTCCAACAAACAAGCAAGCATTATAAAAAAACAGTCAAAATGGGTTGGTTTTCGAACGATGATCAAAACGACTCCAATGAAGTCCCTGATATAAAGAAAAGTTTAAATTTCCTTTTCATTTTCATTCCATAAGTCCTTTAGCTTCCGAGGGGTTTTCAGGGATTTCAATTTCCCGAACTTGTCGGCTTGATCCGACCGATCGAAAATATATGATCTGTAAAACAGTGAGAAATAAAATTTCAGATAAAAATGGAGAAGTAATGAAACACTGCTTGCTAATGATGCTAATTATTGTTAGCCTATAGAGAAATCCGAAGAGAAAGAAGAGAGGATTCCAGTGGCTGATGTATTGTCTGAGGATGAAGACTATAAATTGCAAAAAGCATCATTGAAGCATTCTATTGATAGTAAGCTAAATTCAAGGGCTTTATTAAAAAATTCAATTTTTTATTGTAGAAAATCAGGATTTACATGAACTCGCTAAAATGTTGGATGACACTTTAGACACCTTGCAGCCTATTATTGAAGAAGGCTTCCAATTCTTAGAACACCTGTTTCCGGGGTTAATGGGCCAAAAGCCAGCTGAAAATAGTTCTTTTCGAGACATTTCTCCCTTTTTAAGAGGTCTCTTTCAAGATGGAATGCAAAGCGGTGTTGGCGAATTGGAAAATCTGTTTAATCAAACTTTCAACTTATTTGACCAAACCACAGCGCGTCCGCAGCGCTTTAAATACCCGAGCCCGTATGATTACAGTTTTAATAGACGAAAAAAGTCTGAGGATGATCACCTTGATTTATAAATCATCTGGAAATATTTGAGGTGTTTTAATCGAATTGATTTGTCTATGACGGATTTACGACGTTATTTCGCATGTGGAGAATTAAATACTTCATATTAACAATCAATAAAGCAAATCTTCGTTTGTGTTAGTGTATATGATAAAATAGCTATCAGAACGAAATCAGCAGCAATACACGCATAAGGGATAGATCAATCTTGCTTTTATAGCCAATAGAAAAACTGGTGCATGCATCTACACGAGAGAATCCATTTCCCGGCATACAATCCATCGTTCCTATTGAAATTCAATTTGTAATCATCCCTTAAGATAGAATCTAATATGTGATAAATGTCGAAATTAATTCCTCCATTATGCTAGGATTGAAAGAGCAATTATCGTTTTCGACAACAATCTGCGCATACACACTTATTTATAGTAAGAATGTACTCTCCTTTGAGTTTGTTAACCAAAAATTTCGTTAAGGCTATCACAGTATACAGGCTCTTTTTTAAACAAGATCAACCTCAGATTCTTCCGACTCTTGCTGTTTCGCTGGCTCTTCTTTCCCTTCTTCTTGTTTGTTTGCACCTTCCTCCTCAAACTCCAAACGAGCAACCAAACTTTCCTTAGCAGCTTCCTCCTGTCCCTCCTTTTTGCTCTCATCACCAGCGTTTAACTTCTTCGGCTGAGTCGGCTTTCCTGTGGTTTCTGGTTTCAAGCTGTACTTCTTAAACCGATTGAATTTCTTCAAAATGCTCATACACAGCAGATGCTAAACCAAAGCAAAATTATCCAAGAGTTCAAAAAAGATTCACAAACCTTGTTAATTTCCACAAATATGGTATATTGCGGATTTTTGTAATCAACACGGTGCGCCTTGCCAATGTTTTCCAGAATGATATCCAAGAACGGCTTTTGGGTGAATTTTTCGTTGTTTTTGCATCTGTATTGTAGATACCACTAATTATCAAACCAATTATATATACACACACAGCGCTCGATTTGCTTACCGTGACGGGTTTATCTGGACTGAATTTCTGGGCGATCATTTCTTTGATATTCGCCTCGTAGTTTTTCAAATCCGCACGTGTTGCTCTCTCTATAGGTATCATTCGAGCACAGATCCTATTGACATATAGTTTAATACTCCAGCTTCACAGGACCAAGGCTACTTCGCAAATCTTTTGTTATTATCCCAGATATCCCTCATTGCTAAATTTGCCACCTTTTTCACATCAAGCATATCTTCAAAGATCGGATTCACTTTGATGAATACGACTCCCTTCAAATATAGATATAACCAACAAACCGACGAAACTCGTTACTTTGCAATCGGTTTCAAAACTGTACAAGACTTTATTCTCAGTTTTGTTGCGTTCAAGCTCTTTTTGTAATTCCTCGCTGATGTTGGTTACTTTTTCTTTCTTTTCTTTCTTTTCTGGCTCTTTTGGCTTTTCATCTTTTTTCGTTTCTTCATTCGGATTCACCTTTGTTTCTTCGGCTGGATTTGCATCACCTAATGGTAGAGTCAGCCAATAATGTATCTCATTGTACGACTTTTCTTTTCGCCTTCGTTGTCTTTGGCGGCGGTTTCGGACTTATCTCCACCATTTGGTTCGTCTTTCTTTTCTTGCTCATTTTCGCCTTCGCTTGCTTCTTCTGAGCCGCTTTCTCCTTCGATTTGTTTGGATTCCTCTTCAATTGGTTCTTCGTCGCGTGGATCCTTTTTGACTTTCTTTTGTAAAGCTGGCTCAGAGAGAATTTTTTCGATTTCTTTCTCGTAGAGAGCGTCGATGTACTACGGATTTTAGTTATGAGAGAAGGAAGGAAGTTGAAACCTGGTTAAGGAATCGATATGCTTCGGAAACTGCTCTTTTCTCTTTGTTTTGATCGCAACTGATGAGGAACCCTTTCATCATCGTGGGCATGTGGTTCTGTATCTGTTTAGGCTTGTAGTATTTTGCCTTGTTCTTGCCTTTCTTCTTGCCTTCCATCTGTTGTCAAAATTATTGTTTTCCTAACTTAAAACCGGATTTTAGATTAATTATGATTGGCAGGTCTCTATATGTTGCTGACATGATATTTTTTCTTTTTTCAATGAAATACTAGCAACCTTTTACTTTAGGAATCCTTTGCTCGGAGATCAAGATAGGTGAATATGGTTCAGATGTTTCCTTTACAAGTTTCTTCTTCTTAGATATGTCCCAAAAATAATTGTTTTGGGTTTTAAAGGCTTCAAAACTTCTTTTCTGTGTGAGTCGTTGATAGGAGCCGCTTGATAGAAGTCAATGAGTACTTTCTGAACACATAGCGCCCATTGTAAGACAATGTAATCAGATTATGATAAATAGTGTTGCTTTTGTTACTGGTAATAGTGAGAACTCAATAGATAATGATGCAAATTCTCATTCGCGCAAATCGTTGAGATTTTTTGGGAAATTTCTCGAGAGCGAGCCTTTTTATCATTTTCCAAGTAATTGGCTACAGATTATTAGAATCTTTCTTCAATTCTCGCCGTTCAAATAGATATCACACACTGAATATGGATGGCACTAATCGTCTTGACAAGCTGAGGAAAGCTGAGGTATTTGACCCTTCGAAGCAGAGAGTCTTGTTTAAACTTCAGGAAGGAAGGCGTTCTAACGACATCTGATCGGTATCTTGGACCGGTTAAATGAATCTGATTCGCTCTATCTCACTTATAAGTACAGAAGACGGACCAATTTATATCAAAACATCCTAATAACAAAGAAAAACCTAACCAGAGCAATGGAACCGATACAAACCAAAGAAAAGGCGACTGACCTCTTCCAAGAAGAAAAGAAAACCAACACAGCTGAGAAAGCACAAAAACAATATCAAATAAGTCTTCCTTATGTAGAGGACAGGTACCATCAAAAACCGATTCCGATGCATGTCGTCCCGAAGATTATTCGATTAGAGTATCTACTCAAATTTTATGAGCAATTTCTAGATAAAGAAGTCACTGTCGCAGGTTGGGCGAGAACATGCAGGTATTTCTTCCCATCCTCTCGGTACTTAGCTTGTTGTATAGACCTCAGCTCAAGGAAACAATCATCTTTATCGAACTTACCGATGGTACCACACCTTCAAGCTTACAAGTACCTTTCATTCCAATTTATCTCCTCATTGATTTTTTCCAGGTTGTCGTCGATAAGTCATTACCAACCTTCGAAGAGCTGCTTAAATGCGACGTTGGCACTTCTTTCAGGATTTGCGGAAAAATCGTCAAGAGCCCAGCAGCGGGGCAAGTAATAGAATTGAAGGTTACTAGTTCTGAAAGCCATTACGCCAAAATCCTCGGAGCCAACCAAGACCCGAAGCACTACCCGCTGGGTAGAAGAAACATGCTTACTTATGAAACTCTAAGGGAGATAGCTCATCTTCGACCTCGATCAAGGTTCATCGGAGCTGTTTCTCGAATCAGAAACGCTTTATCCTTTGCTACCCACTTGTTTTTCCAGAGCAAAGGATTCCTTTATGTACACACTCCGATTATTACGGCGACTGACTGCGAAGGTGCAGGCGAAAGATTTCAGGTCACAACAATCCTTCCAGAGCCAAAACGGTCCATAAAAGAGGTCCCTTTAGTAGATAAGAAAGATGCTGTTGATTACAGCAAAGACTTCTTCAAGGCGCCTGCATATTTGACGGTTTCTGGACAGCTCGCTGTAGAAAGCTATTGCTGCGCTTTGTCAAACGTCTATACTTTTGGACCCGCCTTTAGAGCAGAGAAGGCTCACACAACGAGACATTTAGCCGAATTCTGGATGATAGAGCCAGAAATGGCTTTTGCAGATCTACAAGACAACTTTGAACTCGCGGAAGGATATATGAAGTTCTGCATTGAGTATGTGCTGCAGAACTACATGGATGATTTAGAATTTTTTGAGAAAGAGCATAGCAGAAAGGCGAAAGAAGTAGGAAAGCCTGCTCCTCCGAGTCTCATCGAAAACTTGGAACTTGTTGCGAAGACTCCATTTAAGAAGATGACTTATACAGAGGGAGTTGAAATTTGCCTCAAAGTATTGGAATTTCTAAACACTGAAGCTTAAGTTGTTGAAATAGGATGAAGCAGAAGGGAAAATCAAGTTTGAAAACAAGCTCTCTTGGGGCGTGGATTTGAACAGCGAACATGAGAAATACATCGCGGAAAAGGTTGTTAAAGGCCCTGTGATCTTGTATGATTATCCGAAAGAGATAAAAGCTTTTTACATGAAACTCAACGAAGATGGGAAAACGGTACAAGCGATGGACGTGCTAATCCCTCAGGTAAATTAAGTGAAGAGAAGATTGATGATGATAATTGTGTTTAGATTGGAGAAGTCATTGGAGGGTCCGTCAGAGAAGACAGCCTCGAGAAATTGGACAAAAGACTTGAAGAAGCGGGACTTGATAAGGAATCATATTGGTGGTATAGAGACCTAAGAAAGTATGGATCAGTTCCGCACTGCGGATTTGGACTTGGATTAGAGAGGTTCATTATGATGGTGACGGGTGTCGAGAACATTAGGGACGTGATTCCTTTCCCAAGATACCCTGGACACGCAGAATTCTAAATCTATTTTAGGTAAAATGTCATAAATACTGAAAATGCACATATTAATATATTATACATAATGAATAACAGATAAATATTAGAATGCATAAAGCTTTCAAAAAGAAAGATCATATATATTGTTTGTAATCTTGGAGCTTTACATCATGGGATCGCTGATTAATTCAATAAGAAGCCATATTCCCAAATTCTCTCTTAAAGCTATTGTATGACTGCAGGGATAGTTGCTGTTTTTCTTTTAAACTAAATTTAATAAATAGATACTAACTAATTTTGCTATTGGGTTAGGAATATTTCTTCATTCTTAAAATTTCTCGCACTTGGATTTCAATCAAAAATTGTAAATATTTTCAGTAAAAGCTCAAATCACAGAAACAACAAATGAAATAGATAGATTGTTATTGTTTTCACTTCATCGCTTTTGAGAAACGAGAAAAACAGAAAACCAATCAAACAGATAAATTATTACTGAATTATATTCAGCTCATTTATTGTATATTAAATTTTGATAACAATTGAGTAAATTTGTGATTATCTAATGGTTTTTTCACATAAGTATTCATTCCACTTCTCAAACATTCATCAAGCTTCTCTTTTCCTTCATACGC
>ENA-UOTZ01000279-UOTZ01000279.1-compost-metagenome-genome-assembly--contig:-NODE-279-length-42865-cov-6.156212_pt1 | contig 42865 bp, 33 predicted proteins | sample MGYA00238144_ERZ746983 | MGnify/ENA primary metagenome ERZ746983 (study PRJEB28759, sample SAMN06268863) | compost metagenome | isolation source: single cell | place: USA: California, Emeryville, Joint...
GATTAAAAAACTCACTTGATAGGAGCATGACGGCAGTCACAGCGATCAACTACAACGGCGAGCGAAGCTCTCACTACATTAAATACCCTTCAAGCGACGAGGAAACTGAGGAATGCACCATAAGCGTCAATCCAAATAGCCTAAAACAGACACAGCTTATGATTGCGCCGACCAGACGTCAGCAAGTGATCGAGAAACGCCGAGTTGCCTTCCACTTAAAGAAAAAAACTGAGGTAACACCAGATCTAGACCATTCGCTGATGCCTTTTTTAGTTATGCAAGCATTTCCTCGTTAGAAAAACCTGTCCCATGGGAGACAACTGTGCTTTCGCTCATGGAGAAGAGGATCTCAGAGCAAAGCCCATTGCAAACTATCGAACAGCTAAATGCAGACATTTTCAAGACAAAGGCTGGTGTCAATATGGACCACGCTGCCAGTTTCTGCATAATGTCAAACCAAAAGAAATACCAAAAATCAAGATGTCATACAGTCTGCTGCTACAATCCGTTCAAGACGACTTCACTTTGAATTCTTTCAAAGGAGCTGATCTTGAAATGGAGTCTTTCTTCGGCAAAAGATCAAATATTGAAGCTAATTCGCTTCCAAAGCTTCCAGTGTTCAGTTGGATAAGAGGACCAATTAAATATTAAATTATATATAATTCCAGGCAGCGAGACGAAATGGAGCTCTGGGCCTGAATCTTATACATATATGGATTAAATGATTGAATTGGGGTTTATATAAATACATCTATACAGTTAGAAATTGAGAAATTTATACAGTACAAATATATACTGTGATACTGTTATATTCCTGTCTGAGTGATCTCATCTAGATAGAAAATTGGTTAAACAATAATTACATATTTTATAGTTTTAAACAAACATCTTTACCCCCCCCCCTCCCCAAAGAAACTTTTAAAATGCTAATTCTCTCTGAACTTGAAATAAGGAGTCTTCATATACAGATTATTGTTCATCAGAAAGACCGAGAATTTGTACTTGAAAATCAACGGCGGATTTCCTTATTTCAGAAATGAGGGATAATTGATTGGCTATAATTAGAGCGCAACTAACCTTTTTCAAATGATAACTCAGTGATGTCATTTTAGGGTGTTAAAAGCATATGTAGCTCATTTTCTGAGCTAGAGTTGTGAAGGGATTGCATGGGGAGATGACAATCCGACAGTCTAATCGCATTTCGAGAAATTTAATAAGCAATTTGATGAATCAATATAGTGGCCATCTGTTTAGATTAGCAATGACTTTGCATACACTCCTAGTCAGCAGTCTATTCGAATCTCAATGCATCCGAGACTAGAATATAATAGTCTACGTATCCAACTCTAAAGACGGACTTTCATTCAATGTGAATAAATGCAATGCTTCTTTGGTTGATTGTAGATGGTGCTATTTTCTGCTTCTAAAGAAGTTTTCAAAAAATAGTCGCATGGTCTACGGAGCCGATTTTGTATCAAAACTGCCAAGCAGCTCGACTTCTTTTGCATACACTGGGCATACTTGATTTGATTTCTTATCCGCTGCTAATCTGTGTCTGCTTAAGAAATCTTGTAAAGTAAATATAAATATTGAAATATTTCAGCTCCCGGAGCACTGATATTATTGTTGAGTCATAATTGACACAAGAGACTTTTGAAAGTGGTTGAGGTGGGTATACCTATTTCGAATTTCTCAAAATAGTTGAAATATTTGCTGTTGTTATTTGGATTTTGAAGCATGTGAGCGGCTCATGCTACTGTCTATAGACAAGGAATGCGACTTGGCCATATAAAATAGTAATACCATGCCCTAGACTTACGCCCGAATAATTGGTAGCAATCTGACTATTATAAACTTCATTCCTGCCTCTCCAACTAGCCATCGCACTCTGTTGCATCAAAGACAAGACTTTTCGTAGACTTCTATGGCGAATGGCCTGTAAAATTCGGATTCTTTGGAGAAATGGAGAGAAATTATTCAAATTTAATTTATAGTATTTGGATATACATCAAAAAATCAAATTTGATTCAAATTCCTTAGAGAAGCAGCAGTAGTATTAAATAAATTTTTATCATCCTCAAGCAGAACGAATTTGACGAGATGATAGCTGAAAGAGAAAACAACCTCTATCCAAAACTTGAGGATATCACCTATGAGAAGAAGAAAGGAATGATTGATCAAGATGACGGAGCACAAGGAGACGATACGAAAGGCGATGACAAAAAGCTTACAGGCGCAATGCCAGAAGACTCTATCAAAGTGGATATGAAGTTTTCTATTATCGGAAGGTTTTTCAACAAAGTCAATGAACTCAGAGGAAAGAAAAAGACCGAGTAATCTCGCTTTACAAAGAAAGATTTATTTGAATAATCTCTCATTTTTTGAAAAGATTCGTTGAGAAATTTTTCGAAGAGTTTCTCTTTAAAGGCGAGAACAGAAGTAAGGCCTTCCATATCCTGAGACTTATTCTTCCACAGGTATTCAACTCGTTCTCTTAAGTCTCGGGCAACATAAACTCTAACAATCTAGCTTGACAGAGAAAGAGGCAGCTACGGTCTGAAAGAAATCTCGCTCGCGAAGCTAGTAGGTACATTGCCCTTTGCTCTTTGTGCAGGGTTGTAATTTACAACAATTTGTTAGCGGAATCGCTGGGTTTGCCTCCCCAAGAGTCACAAAGACTTCGATTCTTTAAGAATCCGAATTACCATCCAATCGGAGCTCCCGTTGGAGATTTCGTGGGAGTTTGCATATCAGTTGTAAGGAATCTCTGTCGTGCGGAATCGAATCTCACAGTGGATGACGTGAATAAATTTTTGGACAATTTGGCGAACGCGCAAGATTTCAAAATCAAAGTGGACCTTATGACACAGTACTTGCAAAGGGCGACTGCAGATGATTTGAAGTGGACACTAAAGATTATTTTGAAAGACTTGAAGATTGGTTTAAAGCACGAAAAAGTACTTCCAATGTACCACCCGGACGCTTTGGATCTTTACAATGTCACCTCAAATCTCCGTGAAGTCTGTTCCGAGCTATTCGATAAGAACAAAGTGATGGGTGCTGATATTTTTAGAGTATATCAATCGATAATAGGCGCATTTTTCATTGTGTTATCTACTTCAAAAATAGCTTTTTCAGCCGATAAAGCCGATGCTTGCAGGTAAAAGGACAGCTGAGGAGCTCAGGAACTTGCTCGCTGGGAAAGAAATTATCATTGAAACTAAATTCGATGGAGAGAGAATTCAATGCCATTTTAATAATGACGACATTAAATTTTTTAGCAGGTACACACTCATCAACCTTCATAATCCTCATTCAACTTTTCTGTAGGAATTCCAATGACTACACACATATTTACGGTCCCAAGCTCATTCCTATTATCAGATCAAACGTGAACGCTCAAGCTGGAATCCTTGATGGCGAAATTATCGTGCTGAATAAAATTACAGGAGAGACTGTACCATTCGGTATGAATAAAACCGTAGCTATGGAAGACGATGAGGGCGAAGAAAACGATTTCCAATTATGCTGTACTCGCACAATATTTTCAACGGCAAATCTGATGAATTGATGTTTTTATTATTATAGATATGATTTTCGATATTCTGTATGTCAAAGGTCCAAAAGGAGAAGAGTGCAATCTGTTGAATGTCAAATTGAAGGACAGAAAAATGGTTTTGAAGAGAGTTATCAAAAACATTAAACAGAAATTCGAAGTGGTCACTGGACATGAGACGACGAATGTGGATGATATCTTCAGGGAGTTTGATAAAGCGATGATGAGAAACGAAGAGGGAATTATTATCAAACAGCTTGATTCTATTTATCTTCCGAACGACAGAGGAACAAGCTGGATTAAATTGAAAGGAGAGTATATGGAAGGAATGACTGACACATTGGATCTTCTCATTATCGGAGGGTATTTCGGAGAGGGTCGTGTTAGAATAGGAGTACAAAACCATGATATCGAGGTTGTTTTTCTAATTTCATCTACAGGTGGGAGATTGGACAGAGCATCTGACGCATTTCCTTTTGGGAGTCGCGAAATCAATCGACGAAAAAAACCCAGAAAAATCAGTTTTTCTTCCTTTCTGTAAAGTCGGAACGGGTTACACAGTCGATGAGCTCAAAGAACTCAGAAATGTGCTGAGAACCAGATGGAAAAAATACGATCCGAAAATGAAGCCGATCTATTACGCGAGTTGGAACCCGGCTTCGGGTGAAATACCAGATGTGTATGACTTCTTTTTCATGACTCCTCTTTTTGCTAATAATACCACTGTCAAGCTTTGTTGACTCTCCTGTAAACTCTGTCATACTTGAAGTCAAGGCAGCAGAGATCATTCGAGCCAATACATTCGTTCCTGGCTACACTCTTCGTTTCCCCAGAGTCGTGAAGATCAGATACGACAAAGACTGGAATGAGTGCCTCGACGAACCAGATCTCTTGAAAATGATCGACCAGATCTCCCAAACGAAAGGATTAAAGAGAATCAAAGGAGGCGAAGGCGATGAAGAGGAAGAAGAAGAGGATGGAGAGGGAGAAGAGCAAGAGCCTAAAGAGAAAAAGAAAAAAGCGGGCGGTGGACCTCCGGCCAGACAACTCTACGTTATGCCTCAATTCCAAGACACTGACACTTCCCATGTAAATCCAAACCGATGAATGTGTCTTTTAATCAAACTTGCTTATCATAATAACAGGTTGAGGTCATTTCAAGTTTGTTTGAAGGCTGTGAATTTTTTGTCGTCAATGTCGACCCGAACTATGTCACAAAGAGATACCTGGAAGAGCAGATAGTCAGGTATGGAGGCCAGAAAGTGCAGAACTTCCTCCCAACAAATACTCATATCATTGCATCAAAGTAAGATTTCTTCAGGTAATGAATATTCACTGTATCTACTTCTCTGTAGGGAAGACATTCGAGTGGATGCGATTATTCAGAAGCACCAAGTGAACATCTATCAGCCTTCTTGGATTATCGATTCAATAAAGAAAAATGAATTAATGGAACCCGCGCCAAAGTACATGCTTTTCATTGTGCCTTGGCTTCGGGACCAGATTAATTCACGCTTTGATATGTATGGCGATCCTTTCTACAAAGACATCACTCGTGAAGAACTCAAAGAGATTATCGGCAACGTTAAAGTCGACAGGACAGGTATTAGTCTTGATGATGAACTCCGTGAAACGAGAGAGGAGCTCCGAGAGCAGCTACATATTGGAGAAGGACACGCATTTAAGTAATCATCAATCTGTGTCAATATAATGTGCTAACTATTTTTTTCATCTCTCAGGGGCAAGATATTCTTCCACCTGCAGCAAGAACAATCAACTGAAATGAAATTCATCAAAGCAATGGTAATATACTTATTATTATTAAGGAAAAAGTGTTTACAACTAATCTCGTACAAATAGATTACAGCCAAAGGAGGAGAGGTGAAGACAAAGCTGATTGGAAAGATTGATTTCATTATTGAGACGAATTTCACTCCAGATCAGCAAGGAATCATTCAGCGGTATTTAAGAGATAACATAAATTGCAAACTCGTGAAAAAAGCCTGGATCCTCGCAAACCTACAGTAAATCGGTTGTATGTTGAGTCATTACCTATCTATAAGAGTTGTTGTAAATATATATATACATGTACACTTTTTTTGTCAATAGAGAGCCTAATATGAAAGCTTTACATCGATTAAAAGAGAGTGTGTATTACATTAGTGTTGGAAACCTGACTGTTGGGAAATTAACCATATTTTCAAAATGTTTATGTTAATACATATGGATTTTGGTGACAATTAAAGCCTTAAATAATTATCTGTAGTTTTAGATGAACTATTTGAAGGCGCTTCCTTTGGCATATCCAGCTCGCAGCCTCAATTTTCTCTCCAGAGCTGCGTTCTCCGTGAACAAGCCACAAATTGCGACACAGGAATTTTATGAATCAGAGCCCTATTTCGCGGATCATCGACTCAAAGAAGTTAAAGAAGTAGCAGAATCATCAATTGGCAGTTCAAAAGCTAACTATTCATAGATCAGAAAGGGAGTCAATCTCAGCAAGATAACTGGCGACAGATCTATTCGCCAGACCTATTACAGAGAGCAACGATATCGAGCGCCACATTTATTCCATGTTTATGACTTGACTAAGAAAAATGATGTTGAGATGGAGCTCGCGTTTAGAGAAGAGGCCTATCTCTCTGTGGTCAGTGGGGCTTACGACGAGTTGTTCAATCTCATGGAAACAGGTAATACTTGATGAATGATAGCATGTTTGAGATCACAAAATATCTTAGATTACGCTGACAACTTTGATAATTTCGTCAACTTGTTGAACGATCAATATTATAAGAGACCAAGCAAGGACAACTTCAATGATGCGGAACTGAAAGTGCTCAGAACACTTTTTGATAGAATCAAACTCAAGCAGTTAGACTCTTTGACTCCTGAAATCCCGAAAATTGCCAGCCAGTTGAAGGAGATCAAGGAAGGGAAATACAAAACTGATGCGTAGTTCCACTGTTTATACAATCAAATTTTTTCATGTATAATTGAATAAACAGAACTTCTTGATGTTTCATGAAAAGGGTCAAGAAAATTTTAAGAAAACCTGTTAAGACAAGTGTACTTGTTTGAAGGAATTTTAAATTTGAGAGCGCAAAACTCATGAAAGACAAATGTAGCAGCAAGAATAGAAAATAAGCTCCAATTTTTTTTTGACAGTCTAGAAAGGAAACTGGTATCAGTGTGCTATTAGCTGTCATTAATTAAACACATTTAGTTCCATTTGATTGTATGATTAGAGAAAGTCTATTGCAATTACGAGTGAATTTAAAAATTGAGAGTCATTTATGAATGTCTCACTTGTAAATTTGAATTGCTAGGTATATCATTTTTAGATGACCATACTAAATGGTAGGGAAGCCTTTTGCTTTTACTGAAGCAAAAGAAAAAAAAGATGTTTTAAGTTCAAATATTAAATATCCTCTTTACTCGAATTCTTTGTATTTAAATTCTTTCTCAAACAAAGTCGTTTGAGTTAAGACGAAGAAATTTAAGAGAATTATTCCTATCGGTCAATTTGCCAGTAATAAAATTAGAAAAGTTAGATATCATGGATAACGCGACGGAAGGGTCTCCTCTCATGATGAGCAGTAACAGAAGTACTTAATTTTTTGACAACTAAGGAACTCTGCTCTTAGTTAGCAAAGCTAGTGAAAATGGAGAACACGAGACGCGCCAAAACGAGGGAAATGAGAGTGCAGTTGATGCATATATCCCCAAAGAGGAATTCATGTGGATTTTCAGCCAGAAGCTCGAAGATTCCTTGAGAAAATTGGACGATACAATTATCAGTTGCGTTCAATATATCCATCCGAACAAACCGGACCAATCTGGGATTCAAAAAGCACTCGCAAGGATTTTTCAGCTGATTTCCCTGCTGATAACTTGTATTCTCCCTCATATCAACAGCAACTGAGCATTTTCCTAGTTGTCACTCAAATAGAAAACGGACCCTCTCTTGCAATCATCTTTTTGATCCTTGGCATGGATTATTACGCGGTACTACAATAATAATATTGCCGACTGTTTGCTTACACTGAGGTTAGGGAAGACTAATCGTAGTTGGATGGGTCACCGCAATAGTAGCACAGATACCTAAGCGTTTTGTTTTTCGAAAGCGCCCTTATATGGTTGGAAGAGCTCATAATGTAAAATTTTCTTCATTGTTCTCCTCTTAAAGTTTTAACAACCAAACAAGCTCAGGAAAGATAAAACATCATCCTTTCCGTCCAGGGCGGTCGCTTGTGCTGTTGTGTTTGGCTATGTGCTCCTAGAGGCTTACAATTATCAAGTCGGCGTTGTTTTGGGTGAACCCGAACGGACGATCGGTTGGTTCAGTATCTTTGTGATTGTATTCGCATTCACTCTCTTGACGACTTGTGCAAGAGTATGATAATCTTCTTTACAATGACCTCATTGCTGTTGATAGGTTTATCTCGGAGTCCATTATCCTTCCGATTGTATTGCAGGAGCGCTATTGGGAATCATCATTCTGTTAATCACAGCTGTACTATATCAAATTCCAAACATATTTGGCTGCCCAAGTTGCTATGATAATGCCTGTTATCCTATCAATCCTAACTTACAAATGGACGATAACACTTTTTCCATGGTAATTTTGTCTCTTTTCTCTCTAAATAATCTCGTTCTTCCAGCAAAATACAGGACTTGTCTTTTTAATTTCAATTATCGGCTTTGGAATATTTTTCCTGATGATTGTGCCTCCTGTAAGGTACTGGGAGAAAGCTGCTCCAGTTTTCGGGTAATACTCTAGAACGTAAAAAACTCGAGTTGGCTCATACATGTTTAGGAGTTTCTTGGCATTAGTGGTCGCAGCTGTCGTCCTGGAGTGCCCGAAGCAGAATTCTAAAGGAATGGCATACGTCCCGCTTTCGAGTGTTTCAGGCTGGAAGATCTTCTTAGCAATACTCCTAAGTGAGACTAATCTGTTATGTTCGCTTTTCGCAGTGAAGAAGTACCGAGCTTTAGATCATTCATCTTTTTGGAAACACGTCATTTTTAATACTTTAGTGTTTTTCTTTTTCCTGATTATTTTTGCGTTCATGATTATCGGCGCTCGACTGTGGTTACTTTTCTAACACTGCTTGCTTGAACAATGTGTGTGTGTCCATCCCTCATAATTAGCACAATGAAAATATCGCTAATGAAAATAATTCAATCTTGTCGTATAATCTAATCAGATTATTCCGACTTTTCCTTAATCAAAGAGCATTGCCCAGCTGGTGTAAGTCTTCAGGATCAGCAACTATTTAGTTTATTGCGGATTTGTAAGGATTTATAATTTAACTTTTGAATGGGGTTTTTATGTGTTTTTGAAACTAGCTTAATATTTAAGCTTTGTGTATTGCTAATTGTTTTTAAAGGAGTACAACGAACCTTTTTTCACGCCAACTTAATATGGATAAGTAAACCACATTCGATGATATAGAAAGCCTCCTTAAGCGAATGATTTTGCTTATTTTTTACCTTTAGCTGCGGCTTCCTTTGCTGCTTGAGCTTTGGCTTCCTTCTCTTTCTGGTATGCGACTTTCTCGGCAGCAAAATCTCTGTCAAAAGTCCTTTCTTGGTTAAAATTGATCAAGCTAGTTCTGCCCTGTGGTCCTTCACAGTCATTTCTGTGGGTTTGAGGACCTCTTTTCACAGGCTCGCCCTTCTTAAGTTTTTCAATAAGAGTAATTACGCTCTCAGGGGTAAGATCTTCATAGACCCATTCGCCGTTAACCTGGATCATTGGGGCATTTGCGCAGGCTCCGAGGCATTCGACTTCTTGGATGGTGAACCAACCATCTGGGGTAGTCTCTCCATTTTTGATTCCGAGATGCTTTTCAAGGGCTTGGATGATCTTGTCTGCTCCGCACAACAGGCAAGGGGTCGTGCCGCAGACTTGAAGATGGATCTTACCAACTCGCTCACGGTTGAACATAGTATAGAAAGAAGCAACCTCGAAAATGTCCATCTCTGGGACTTCAAGGATTTTTGCGACCTTTCTCATGGCTGAGAGGGACAAAAAGTTATCATTTTGCTTCTGGGCAATAGTAAGAACTGGGATAATAGCGGATCGTTTGTAATTAGGTGGGTATCTCTTGAGGATTTTATCGATCTCCTTGTAATTTTCATCAGTGAACTCGAATGGGACAGAGTCGTTGTTTTCAGGAGTTTCCTTGTGTTGGACGCTGATGCTTGAGAAGGCTCTGGAGGGCATGTAGGTTTTGCTGAGACGGCCCATAAATCCGAAAGTTTTCTTGGTAAGATTTATCATCGCTCCTGTCTATCGATGCTTTTTCTGTATGAGATGCCAATTTATTTTAATTTAACAAAAAGAAAATTTTTCATTTAGTGTTCTGCTGTTAAATATGAACACTGATGTATTTCATGCCAATTCTGGGTTTACGAAAGAGGGTCTTCATGACCTTTAAGTTTCTCAATTATGTGAAGTGTAACTTACTTGTCTGTTCAGCGAGAAGGAAACCTGCCGTGAAAGAAATTCGAGAAAAAGACTTTAAAAAGATGAAAATCAAATGGTAACCTGTCACAAAAATAGAAAAACGCTACATCATTACTAATGATGGCTTGGGTGATTTATCATTCGCACTTGACTTAATATAAAATCCATGAGAAGTGATATAATTTTTAATAAAAGTCCTCTCTTGTGCAAGCATGATGGAAACTCATTTAAAGATTGAATCCAGCAGAAATCTCCATGCTATGACAACGATGAATAATTTATTATTTTATCAATGTCAATATGTCATCAAATGCATATATTAATTAAAGGGAATCAATTCAAGCATGAATGCTGGCCTTAACATTAGCAGTTGGGGTCAGATTTATGCACAGAAAATTGCAGATTAACACTGTTACAAGGCTGAGAATGCTCATTTCAATCAGCTTATTTTATTACGAAAACATTTTGCAACATTCCAACTCTTCCTACTTCAAGATTGTACTAGAACAAGGAGTGCCACCATTAAAAAATCACAGAGATGAACCAATTATCTTAACTTTTTGGAGATAGAGTTCAGAAGTATTTTCATATGCATTACTTTTATTTGAATTTTCCGTTTTTAATTCCAGGTTCTTAATGTACATCTTAAATTTTGACTCGAAGGAATTCTAAGTTCAAGATCATTTATATAGATTATTTCAGAATAGGAAAAATGAATTATTTTCCATCTAACCTTCCCGAATTCAAATTCTCGTCAGAGTCCTGGAGTCCACCGTTTCATCTAAGAAATATGTTTGCTTTTCAACGCTAATTCATAAAAATCCCCTTTTCCATTACTTCGCAAGTATTTTGAAGTTAGATCTCTTAGCATACAGCAATTACCTTGCCACCCGGTGAATAAAAGCGTGGTTATCAATCCTTTGCATATGCTCATTCCCCTTATCAACTGTGAATCTACATAATTATCAACAAAAAATAAACCTTTGAATGAAAACTCACGTTTTCATAGCTCATTTAAGTCATGCAGTTCTGCCGGAGTTTGTTATCACCGCCCTCCTTGCCGACTGGGCTGACTCATATGAGCAATGAATTTCAAGGATATAATGAATATCATTTAGACTCAACCTCCTCTAAGCCACATAATATCATACTTTCATGGCTTTTGAAAACTCAAGCGAGGGGACTTCATCTTTTTTTCTATCGATGTATTTTTAACGGGTTTTTCTATTTTGTTTTCGTTTTGATTATAACCTCTTGATTCTGCTCTTTAAATAGAGACTTGAGACATTGATGGACGGTTTGTGAAAGTTCTATTCTTTCCTCTGGAGGAAAATGGAACGAATGCGTTGCCAATATTTTTACTGAAATCAGTACAATGCACTGAAAAACTATTAAACCTCCATCCAGAGGCTCATATCTGATTCGAGACGTCTGATATAACACATATTCCAGATTCATTTTATTGAACATTTGAGATCGCAGAATCCATGTTGTTACTGAAATCAGTAAAAAGTTCACTGAAATTTATGCAAAGATCTGATTTTCTCACCAGTATTGACATAATTTTTTATTATCACTATGGATTCGCAGAAAGTTAGCAAACTGGTAAGAGAAAAGGTGCAACTCCTTGTAATGCCAAAGGAAACTTGCTAAGAAGTCTCTAAAAATATAGGTTCTCGCCATTTGGTTTAATTAACTCAGAGTTCGTTTTCTGTCATATAAAATCTCAGATTTTGTTCGAGAGCAAGGATTAAAAGTCTCGAACTTAGAATTGTAATAATCTGAGATAAAATTCATTTTTGTGCTCCAATATTCTATATTTTAAGAACTGCATTTCCTTTCTGGAAAGTTCAGTGCATAAAAAGTTCTTTCGATGAGCAAAAAATCCCCAGACAGTGTGGTGCGTTAGGAAGTCTGATACATACCATTATCGAGCTCACAATTCTTTTACTGCAGGAATCGACTGAGCAAGGCCAAGCTTATGTTTTAGTCCTATCGCCTAGATAGGATATTCTAATAAGACCTCAGAATATTATTAGTGTGTTCACTGCTTATGTGAAATAAAAGGAGTTGTAGAGAATCATCCTAGGTGTACAACATTGAAGAATTGAGGGTCATGCATTAAGAGAAGGTTACTAAGAAAGGAATGAGTGATATGAAAAGAGAACATCAGTGATATAGTGTTATTTGATAATTTCTTCATAACAATTTGACGAGATTCTATTTGAAATCGTTAATACTGTGGCATTATGATACTATGAAGCTATGAAGTGAGAGTTAATTAATATGTTAATTCTGTATAGAGTGGCAAAATTACGGATTTTCTGAAAACTTTAGAATGAGTTGTTCGGTATTATTCTGAAATAGATATCTTCTTTTGCTAATCTATTTGAGCCGAGCTAGGATCCTTGAAAGAGCTATACCTATTGTTACTTCTTATCAAAAACGTATTTCGAACAGTGAGTTCTTTCAAACATCTCGCTTCCAAAAATCAAATGATTAGCACAATTTCCTGAGAAAACTGACAGCAATACTCATTTATAAAAGCAAATACTCATGGAATCATTGTGATATTGCTTCTAACATATAATAAACAGCAGGAGAATTAAAAATTTCCCAATCTGATTGAATTAAATACTGGAACCTTAACACTCATTCAAGGTCTGTAACTGCTAATTATCAAAACAGTGAGGCGAGACTCAACCCTGTTTGTATATACAAAAAGAAAGCATTCGATGCAGAAATGTTTATGTAATAACGCACAAATTATGATGCAAAGGGAGCAAGAGCACCCCAAGCATTCGTGGGATGACTACTAAAAGAAGTATCACCAGCACGAACCTTGGTTAAGAGCTTCAATTTGTCCCTAGTGGCAATAGTAACACTAAACAAATCAGCACTATTTTTCGGGGATTTCGGCTCTTTTTTCCTACTGTTTCTCGCACAATACTCACATTTCTTCGAGCAAGGAATCGCCGCCGCATTAATCCGTTCGCTTTCGAAGCTCAGGTCCATCACTTCTCGAGTTTTCATATCAAACATCTTCATTTTCTTTTTCTCGGACCAAATTACACTATTCCAGTTATCAGCAATGGATATGAACTCTGGTGTATTTTGCAGGGAGATTCTAAAGTCGTTTCTAAGCTCAATTAGACTGTAGAGTTCAATACTGAATTCATGAGTCACTTGGCCACGTTTTGAAGTCCCCGAGGTTTCCTGTGTCAGGATCGCAAGCTTCTTTGAATCTGAAGTGCATCCCACGAGTGAGTTCACAAAACCCTTTAGGCTTCCAATTGTAGGGACCTTGTATAATTGAATCGAGTTTAACACGGTCTCAGTTTTCGTACAAATGACAAATACGTTTGTCATGGTCCTAGCAATGAGCCATTCTTTGGATTTATGAATTTCCATCTGTTTGATTTGCTGTTCGTTCCTTAAACGCAGTTGGCTCTTCATTGTTCCGTGGACGGTACTGTAGGTTATAATACTACTCGTTTCGCACGCTAGATAAAGCTGCTTTTTCTCTGCATAGTGGCAGACGGCTGAGATCCCCTCAACATTTTGGAGTTTGAAGGTAGTTCTATGCAAATGAGGGAAGCGGTAGACCTCAATCTTCGTGGTATCCCAAATGCAGACGGAATGAGATTCCGCTTCGACTTGATAGCCGAGGCCATGAGGCCTGAAGTAATCTGAGAGAGTGACACAGCAAAGCACTCGTGATAAGAGCTGGTGAACGATAATAAAGCACACATTGTTTGGTCGCCTTGAGGGCACCCCGATAACGAGGGTCAGGTGAAGGCAAGGGAAATGGTTTAGTGACAAGACCCTCGATAAAGGAAGATCCGTCATTTTTTGAACTTTTAGCAAGTTCATTTATGAGATTATTATGAGAAAATGTAAACTCTATTAATTCTATTATAGAATATTGCCATTAATCACCAAATCGAAAAAATCGATTGTTCTAAAAATTTAATCGGAGGCTTCTTACCTTTTTTAAAACTCCAATGCGTCGAGCGATTAAAGAATTATTCCTTTTTGTAGCGCTCTTATTTATCGTGTTCCAATGTCATTAGAAGAATGCAGACCGAAATTTAGAATGTACGAAAGCCTCCTGCTAGATAGATAGCTGCTGTTTCCAGTGAACGACTTGAGTAGCCAAGCAGCAGCGTTTCAAAATGAGCACTTTCTCGAAGAAAATAAATCTAACAATTTTGGATAGGATTAATACCAAGAGTCGTTTCTAATCATGGATTCCGAGCTATAGGTAGTGCTAAACTTAGTTTGCGAGATTATTTGCTTACTTGTGACCTCAAAAGGGAAGAGAAGAGAGTATAGACTTTCTCTTTTTTTTTCTTTGAAACGAAGCTTCATGATTGAAGTAGCTGTGCTCTCGAAAGAATAAATTAGGGAGTTGAAGCAAAGATGGTATTTTTAGTCATCTGTCATAAAAATTTTCAGAATAATTCAGGGTTAACATTTGCTGCTAAATCTCTTAAAATTGCAGTTATTAGAACACGCTATTTTTAAATTTCGATCGCTTAGGCTTAGAAATTTCTCACTTTTCGGAAGCAAGGGCTTTTTAATTATAGAAGCCAGCTATTAGTTTGAAATTTAGAAGCTGTCAACGCCGAGCATCTATCGATCATCTCATCATTCAATGAACGAGCCGAAAAAGTCATGGATGGGATCTCCCTTCTAAAATTATTACAGTCATAGATAGAATGTATCTAAGCCAAAATGAGTTAGAAAGAATTTGAATAAATCTTGAATTAGAGAGATCAAGGCTCGCAAAAAAAAATCCCTATAACAATTCGAATTCTCTCGCAAAATCATAGAAGAAGTGTATTAATGTTTTTGGAAGGAAGCATTGAATTACCGGTAATTAACCTCTATAAATTTATCCATTAGCTAAGCAAGTTCATACGAATAAAAAAACCAATGTGAGTTTAGATAAACGCTTTTCCAGGTCCAAAATTTTAGAGACCATAAAGATATTGAACAAACTCTGGAAGCAAATTAATCAATAAGCATTGTCTTTATTATAATAATGGAAAAATGCACAATATCTATATAAACAGTGGAATTTCTCTTCCAAAAAATAAAACAGAATAATCACCAAACTACTCGCTCATTGACCTTCAAAGCTCTTATTTAAAACTTGAGCGATGATTTTTCGCTTCTATCAGATTCATCAATCCTAAATCTATGAATTTGGCGAACAAGTCAGACAACAAATTCAACTCCTTTGGTATTAATTTCTTGGCTTCAAATCTAGTCAAGGTTAGCCGCTATCAAATACTTACAAATGCTATTACCTCAATAGCGACTGTTTTGACTCCTCGTCAAGCAGTCTGTACGTCAACCAAACCACTATTCAAAATATCTCAAGGATAATTCAAACAAACCCACTCACCTCTCCTGGAATTCGAAACGTCTTTAATTGCCTTATATAAGTTCGTCATAATCTTTTTAATATCGACCGTATAACTCTCCGACTTTATAAACCTGAATCGCAAGAAGCTGTTGAGCTTATCCCTCGTTAGAATGGCAAAATTACCTCATTCGGATTTCATTTAATTTCTCTTTAGCATTCTTTTCAAGGTCCTTAACATTCTTTATCGGATCCTCTGGGTCACAACCTCGAGAGAACTTTTCTTGTTTTTCTTTCGTAAAAAGTTGATTCTCAAGACTGACGGTTGCAAATTTATTAAAGGACATAACTTTTTCCCCTATTAAACGGCATTAGTCCCTTAGAAAAGACTGTGGATGATTACTGTTTGCATCTGTGAGAATTAAATCACACTCGCTGAAGAATAGGTTTTGAACTTTGAGTTGATCGTATCTCTCCTTCTCAATATGACGGAAAATGATATCGAATTCGAAGAACTCGATCGTTTCGTTATTATCCAACTAAATTTCATCAGATTTTTTTGGACAATGAACAATGTTTTTGTTTTTACGTCAGCCACCAAAAAGATATCATGCACATGTGTTTTAACTGTGTCTCTTAGATTCTTACTTGCTGATAGTAGGTGATCAAATAATTTCTCGACATCGACAACTAAATGTAAATTTTTTTAAAGGGAGAATGTCTGTCTTGACAATTTACCTATCGAAGGTTCCTTCGGATTCGGCAGCTCTGAGATTTTTGATTCGTTGACCTAAAATTAAAAACAAATTGATCAAGTCTGGCTGCTATCAGGAAAGATACCTTTTCGACTAGTTTCTGAATATTAACTGGATCGAGCTGATTTTGGAATAAGTTAAGCACTATCTGCTCTGAGTTATTCTGATCAAAGTAAGAAATAGTGTTAATATATTTGTATGCTCAAGAGAGCTTGTACTATCGGCATTGTTCCTCTTTCTGCTGTAGAACTCGCTAAATAGAGACCTCCATGCCTATACGCCAAGAAATTATGTTATTATTTCAATTAGAACTATATCAACATTGGATCCAATGCTTTGATCGCTTTGCAATAGAACTCAAACTCGTCGTTATCGTACAATGGCTCTACTATTCCGATGAACCCGGCAAAACGTTTGATTTTATCGACTTTCTGGTAGATAAGCAGAGACTCTATCATCTATAAAACCATCAGCGCTTGAATATTCGCACTTTGTTATTACCTGCACGCATTTATTCTCAGCGACCTTTTTCAAACCATACTTATTGATAAAGTAATCATACAACATGACATGCGGAGGATTCCCTGAGTGCACATCCGTTTGCTTTAATTTTTCTTGATAGATTTGAGATATGATCCTCAGCACATTCGGTTTTGCTATTCCTCCAGTAAGTTTGTAATTAGGACTCGCTAAATCAGCCATAACTCGCTGAAGGAGTTGATTCGCTGCTTCGGCATTGATACTTGATGCTCTCATGATTTTCTTCACCTTCTGAGGCGTTTGTGCAGGCACTAAATGAAATTTCGGTAAGCTCCATCATACGAAAAGATTAACGAGTACCATGCCCGAATTGTCGAGGCTCTTGTTTACTCAGTAATACAGAGAATCGTTTATTTTTTGTCGATTCACTACCCGAAAGAGCAGGCGTTCTTGTTCCTTGTGGGCACCGAGTAGGTAAAATAATGATGATTCAATGATTATTATACGTGTATCTTTGGAGCCGGGACCACTTTTTGTCGGCGAAATGTCAGTTTTAGCATGATTTAATAATTCATGAAGCTTAATTTGAGTTGATCGTCGGTTATTTTCTCTTTGTATAATGACTTCCCCTGATATCGAATTAGTTGAACCAACAATAGGAGAAAATTACAGTCATCGAGTTCTTCTTCTTCCGTTATATTGAGCTTTGTAGTATTTGAAATTATAGAATTCAAATCTTTTAAATCCTCAAGGATGTCAGATGGGAGAGCGTTGTTATCTGCTAGTTTCGGATTATCTTTAGAATTACTTTCGGGTCGTTTGAGCACTGAAATTGTCGGTTTTTGGTTGCTATCAGGACTTTCATTTCTTCCGCCAGCTCTGTTCTCAAAGTTCGTAGTTTTTTGATTACTACGTTTACCTGGTTCTCGTAAAACGGTTTTCTCTGTGGCCTGATCATTTGGTTTTATATTTCCTTGAGGGTCCGTTTTCGTCGTTTGGCTGAAAATTGACTTTCCATCATTGCCGGTAGCCAATGCATTGTCACCACGATCGGGCCCACTCTGACCCATTTGATTTCCTGCTTCATGAGCAGCGTCGCTGGTGTTGCCATCAGCCATATTATTGCCTTTTGTATATTTGTCGCCTTTGTTTTCTTCTATATGTTGTGTCTCTCTCGGGGTCAACAATTGGCTTGTCAACCTCTGGATAATTCCATGAGCTTTTTCAAGTTTCTCCGCAGCTTCGGAATCATTTTTTTCCTGTATTGATTTTACCCGCTGCAGCAACGACTGATGTTTGGTCATTAGCAGAGCTACCTCATCTTCTAATCCTTCAACCTTCATTGTGGATTCTCTCAAATTCATTTGGAGCGCCCTTAGCTTTTCTCTGAGCTCTTGGTTCTCTAAAAGCAGCTCTTCAATTTTGCTCTTCAACTCCGAGTTCGCAAGCACTCCGTTTTTTAGCTCGCTTATCAACTTGTCAAGCAGCTCCATCATTCCATCAGGTATTTCGCCTTCATTCGCGTTCAAAAACTTCGCCAGAACCGTCAAATTATAAAGCTGGTCGTCTTCATTCGCATTTTCTCCTAGGAACTTAGCCGCGGCTGCTAAAGGATCAATTTTCTTCGCATTTAGTTCTGCCACTGCTTTCATCATCTTCTCCTGGACTTCAGGACTCTTAAGCTTATCCATAATCGCACTGCCTCCTCTAATGAATGATCCTTCGTCGACAATGTCACTGAGATCTCCCAGATTAATTCGACTTTGAGCTTTTGAATTTTGCGTCATCCGCTTTTTCTGTCCCCTTTCTAAACTCGTTGTTGACTGTATGCCAGTTTCATTCGCGCCTGGTAATTTACTCTCCTTTCCGCCTTTGTCAAGTTCAATTGCAGAGAGAGTTTGACCTCTGCGAGAGATCATCGGAGATTCATTTTCCATTATTTGACTACCGGCATTGTTCTGTAGAATGTTATCTAGTGCACGAATCTTTTCCCAGTCATTCGCAGCAAAATCCGTTTGAGTGTCTCTTTCAATTGCATTGGGTTTTATTTGAACGAGGTCGTCTGTGGATGTAAATTGATGTCCTACTTCGAAAGTCGCTTGAACTCCTCTTTCTAATAACCGAAGAAGGTCTGTCGTGTCTGCCTCCCTTTCAATCGTTTCTATCAAATCGCGAGTATCCACTCCTCTTTCATGAGTAAGATCGTCAAATTCTTCATGCATACCACCAAAAGTCCTCATTATATTCTCCATTGGTGAGGTAGAATCAACCTGAATAAATTGAGGGCTGCTGGTATGGACTTCTTCGTGTCCTCTTATTGCTGAAGCCTTGGGATTAAATTCATATTTCTGATAGTTTGAGAGCCCTTGATGATACCCTTCAGATTCCAAATATGCTGTAATATAGTTGTTAATAGCGTCACTATCGGTTCGAGCGCCATGGCTCTCCAGAGCCATTCGAAACGCCTCCGCTTCATTCTTTGCATTTTCGTAAAGTATCTGCAGCGTGTCATGTCCCTTTTTGTAAACGCTAAGCTCTTGATCCCTCTTGAAGGTCTTTTTTCTCAAATATTGCTCTTTATCCTTGTAGGACTGAAGTGCCTTTTCATAAATGGCTTTCTCTTCTTTCATTACTGCCACCATAGCATTCAATTCCTGGATTTCTTTTTGATGCATAGCTTCCATGAAATTTCTCTCCTCAAGAAAGCGGCGTTCGAGCTCGAATTTCTCTTGAGTATTCTCCACGAACGCTTTTTCAAGGAAACCGAGATAAGAATCCCAGACTTTCTGCAGCAGCTGACCTCTCTCTGCGCAATGAAGACTCACCTGCCTGATAATTTCTTTGAGGCAGGTTCCATACACTGTTTGGAAGCTATCCACAAACTCGAGATTGTTTAGATCTTTTTGTGCATTCAGCTTCTCTATCATCATGTCAAGCCACTCGTTAAGCGCAGCAACCTTAAGAAAATTGTATTGAGACTGAAATATGATCACATTTGTGCTTACCTCTCGACGGCCGCTGGGAATATTAAAATTTTTTGATGAAAACCGCTGTATCATTGGTTTGTCCCTCATTGTGTTAAGGAAGTCCTGACTTCGATCACGTCTCATCGCAGTAGGCAACCGAAGATCCAGACCCAGTTCAAAAGGATCTACCATTTTGGGAAACGATTCTGTCGTGGGCTTTCCAGAGTTTTCAGTCGATTGGACGGCTGTGGCCAGATTTCTGATATTTTCGACGTTTTTCTGCAGCTCCTTTATCTCGGTTGGCAGCTTGTGATAGTGTTTATTGAAAAAGTGCACTATGCATCATTGTAATATTACATCGGCGGAAATATTATGATACTTTGAGAATAAATGTTGTCTTTATTATCAGGATTGTCTATCAGTTCTTCAACTGCAACGGTTGTTCGAGATTTTGAGTCACCACGACGTTTTGTTGCTTCGAATTGCTTTTCTACATTTGGTCTGCTTGGCTGATGAAACTCCTCTATCCCTTCATTTTGAGCAAGAGCCATTTCAGTAGGGAATCTGCTGGATGGTTCAGGCATTTTGTTTTTATACTGATCTGAAATATAAGATATATCGCGAGTTTTATTCAGCATTGCCGTCTTTTGCGTTGCCAATCTGTCGTGGTGGAGGATCTGATTAATCATTTCCGACCTATAGTTCAGACTCAACGACACTTTTAAATTCCTCTCAAAAAATACCTTCTTTTTAGTTCGTCATTAACAATTGTGTTATCTGAGCTCTGCAGTTTCGGGAGAGTTGTAGTGCTTTTTGTGGTCTGATGGAATGTCCGGTTGAACCTATCGCTGGTTAGATTTGCAGAGGTGAGAGTGGAATTTGCAAGTCTTCTAAAAGAGAGCTTTTTGTCTGCTGAACCCGATTTCACAGAACTTGGCTGTAAGTTTGGAGGAAACGGATCGACAAAAACTCGGTGCGGGTGTAAATTATCCTTTATTGCTGAATTCTTTGTGCTCTGTGATCCTGTTGCGATTGTAAATTTGATTTTTTCACGACTGATTCAAAATAGTTACGTCTCAATGATGTGGGCTGAGCAGGGCTAGTAATTGTTAAATGTTTAATCTCGCTATCCATCATGCCATTTGTCGGACTTGCTATTTCCATGAAGATGAGAACGGCAGGGCGTTTTAAAATATTTTATTTAATTTGACTCGTTAGTCAAATTGATCACTCAACTCAAACTTTCATTCTTATGAAATTGCCAAGCTAATCTTAATTCTATATTTACTCTTGGAAGCGAGGAGTCTCACACAGATTTCAAATTGCAAGGAAGGCAAGGGAAATAAACAGAAGTCAGATAGTCAGTTTCGTACAGTTGGTCTGATAAGAATCAAAATCTTCTTATATCAACATATTAATAATAAATATTAAAGGGATAATGGCTAAAATGACATATTTTTATTACTTTCTTCAATAAAATCATGATAAACTGAATGTATTGACAAGCCGCCAGCATTAGTCAGTGACGGCAGTAGAGGATTTACAGATGATTGAAACTTTTTTTACAACTATTAGCTAATCTAAGGAAAAACAAACGCTTTAGATCTTTGGTGTTGGTAGCCGTGTTGCGTAGGACTTGGAAGTTGTTGTTGAAACACCTTGCTTTGAGGGCTTGTCACAAAGCTCTTATATATCCCCTGAGAGCGGTCTGAAGGAAGCTCTTTCTGAGAGTATTGATTTGACAGACGGGCAGGTTTCTCCGACGGTAGCAGTAAGCTTTCAACAAATTTACCACGCACGAGCTGTTGCTCAAGCATTTGGTATTCCGGTATCGTTTCTTTCGTTAGCACCTTTTCCAAAGCGCGCAATCGAGCAGAGATATGAATCTCTTCGCTATTATTTTTCGTATGCATGTGTGAGACATTGTCAGTGGTCGAGATTGACTCAGAGCGGCCTTGTTGAAGAGTCTGCTTGTAGATTTTAGGAATGTAGTTATTTTTTATAAACTGATGCTGTGTCAGTTCTGCTGGCAAGAATGGCTTATTACGCAGCTCATTCAGTTTCTCCTCATGATTCTTCTTGGCTGGCTCTTGAGGAGGATATGTTTTGTCTGCTTCACAGCATGGCGACTCTCGAATTCGCTTCGTGAGAGGGATTTCTGGAGACTCTTGTTCAAAATCGATGAGCTCAGCGCGTTCTCTTTGGACTTCACTTAATCTGCTTCGGACAACGCTCGTGCTGGGAATTGGAATCTCTGTTTGATAGAATCGACGTGAGCCATTTACTTCCGGGTCATTTGCAAAGAACTTGCTAAATTCGTTAATATGACTCGAAACAACTGTTTCAGATTTCGCGTTTGCTTCAAATTCGAGAGTTTCACCGACTCTGTCGTCCTTATTAAAAATTGGAGTGCCGTTCTCGATTTCAGAGGCCACGAATTTGTGATTTCTTATGCCTTTCTCAGAAATATTATCCACTTCTTCAGCGACCAAAGAGACAAACGAATCCTCCCCTTCCTCTCTCTCTTTAGTAGAGACAACCGGCGACCAGGAATGTGATCTAAGATGCTCAGGTCTCTTATTTTTGATTTTATCAAATGTAGAAATGACCATGCTTTGACGAATAGGAGGCAAAGTGACGAATCCCTCCTGGCAGCCATTGCAATATAGAGTCTCGGGATCTGCTATTGGTTGAATAACTCGGTTTATTGGCTGGGATATCACTCGGTTATGATGGCTTATTCTGTTGACAGCCACCTCGTTATTAACTTTGCTGGGTATCTCGGAGATGGAGTAAGTTAGGTTAAAAGTGCTTCTTTTAATTGGTCGAAAAGCAGAATCGTAAAGCAGCTCGCTCTCAGTTATTGGCGACGACTTGAGCTTATCTGGAGACTGGTATACGACTGAGTCATCCTCATGGGCATTTCCAAATGTGGGTAGTAGTTGCCCTTGTTGAGCTCTTTGGGCTTCTATTGTCTCATCGCATACGAGGATATCATCAAAAATGTATCTTCTTGTGGGTGATGAGAGCTGGTTGCTTCGATTCTTTCTGAGCATAGACCCTGGAGTCGAGTCGGTTTTATATGATCTAGAGGTTGTGTTTCTGTGATCTAAAGGAGCTCTTTCATCGAAATCTATTGGCGCTGGGAGTTAGAACGGCTGGGATGGAGCTGTTGTACCTGGTTCAGGGAAAGTCTGTGAATCCTTAAGTTGCTTGGGAAAGAGGTAGTTTTGAGGTTTTTGAATGACTAATTCTGATTGCTAAATGGGGTAAGATTAGAGAGCAGTGAGAGAGGTAGGATTTACATGGTGTCTGCAATCGCCGCAAAGCTGACTTCCCATAGTACGCGAAAATTTTATGTGATTGTTAGTGATTTAATTTTGCGAATATAAATTATAAAATTCAAATTTTGCGATCAATATAAAGCATTCAGAGTTTGAGTGGAAAATCAAATTATCGATACAATAGCAGCCTCACATGTGTTAGGCTTGTAGTTTGGGTGATTCAAGAAACTTTGCTCAGGGTGATATATCTAAAAATAAAATGATAGCCTGTGAAAACCAGGTAACGCTAATTGAAAAAAATTCAAAAATTGAACTTTAATCGAAACTGAAACAGGCGGAAAAAATTGGAATCATTTTTGCGAGCTTTTTTGTGTTGCTAAACGCGAATAATGAATAAACTGCATAATATTAAATCGATCAGAGTTTTCCTTGACTCTTTATATCTGCTTGATTAATGGTTTAGTAAATTTATCCTTAGATCTCATGATTATGAGAGCATCCATTACTGGGGATGAACTAAGATAAAGAGGGTCACGAATTATTGGCTATCCAAATACTAGCCCCACGGCCACTGATTCAGTGGAAATTGTTATTTAATTTGCGTAATATCTATCAAGTATTCTTAGAATTTGAAATCAATCATTTTTCAGAAGCCAGTGGGCAACAATTTTGCAGCATCATCAGCTTAACTTTGTTTTTATTTTGACAGTCTTTTCGTCAGACTAAGCCATAAGACCTACATAGAGTTCGCTTCGAAAGGTTGATCAGTCACGAACTCAATAACTCCTTATATTTAGCGTTTTTATATGTGGGTGATTGTTTATTGATTCTGATCAGAGTCGCATCAAATATTTTATAGATCAAAATAATAATTTTAGTCTCAAATTCAAATTTCCCATGAGTTGCATTGACCCTCTGCTGCATCGCAAGGTTTCAATAGTTATTTTATAATTCAACCGTCCGGTTCTTGATCTTTTATTTGCTAAACTATATAAAATGATAAGCGATTAATCACGATTTCCTCATTTTTTAGACAAGAAGATTTTATCTCAGAATATCGACGCTCTTTGAATTTTTTCGAGGAACGTGCACTAATCTCATCACCTCATTCCAACCGGCAAGTAATGTTATGAATAGGGAGTTTCAAAAGCTAGCTCATTGATCATATCTCAGAGATAAATTTTAATCAATAAAATAATATGAAGAAAGGAGCAACTGTAGAGCTTGGAAGTGGAGATGACCTGAGCCAAAGTCAAGATTTAAACGATGAGATCAGTATTGAAAACCAGCTCCAGGCTTACAGGAGGTGCCAACTGAAGGAAGGACCCGTTTACGAGCCGATGACTCCTAAATACGAGGAAGCAAAGAAACTGTTTGAACGAATCAAATCAAAACTCGACTTGACTTTCGATGAGGCGGTGATTTTCAGTACAACCAGGGAAAGATCAAAGTCCTTTCGGTTAGGCAGTTTCATTAAGGAGATTGTGAATCAGCAACCCACAAAAAAGAAAGAGTACGATGAAGCAGCATCCAATCTCCTACGCATCGACCACTTAAAGGAAATTCAGACGAAAATGATTGATGGAAAGAAAGAGAGCGCAGCCAGAGGCAGAAGCTATAAATTTTTCAAAGGACTGCTCAAGGAAAAAGATATTCAGTAACTTTCCTTCAGGAGTACCAGACAATCAGCATAATCTATCTAATTTTAGAGTGAAGCTTGCAAAAAATAATCAAGAGGACTCTGCCAGTGACCGAAGCACTCCGCGGATTCCTCTTCCACGCATTACTAAAAGTAATTAGCCATACTCATCCTTGCAAAAGCGAACATATTGAGTAGAAATTCTGTCTATTGACAGCGATCAAATGGAAGCAAAACCAGTGGAAAAGGATACAGCAGAAAATATTTACCGGAAATGGCAGGTACTTCGCTATCACATCTGGTTATCGCTTCATATGCAATTATTTTCTCTAGAGAGAGAGAAAAGCTGTGACTCCGGAGCCTAAAACAGTGGAAGTTCTACCGACAGCTCGCCTTCAAGAACCGAAGAAAAGCAAAATGGCGATTCTAGAAGAGGGTCTCGGATCGATTAGTAATGAGACATTCTCTATACCTTTCTGAAGATTTTTTAATTTTCTCTGCTTCAGCTGACAGATGCCTCTATGGACCTCAGATTAAACAAGTAAGCAGTTTTACTAAACTCAGTCGAAATGCTGAATCCTATTTCAAAAAGGATAAGAAAAGGAGGAGCAATTTGGGATCAAGAAGAGCTTCTAGATTTTCAATAGGAAGCGCAGGCAACGCCAAACCAGGAGATAGATCGTTTGTTTCTTCATTGCTGGGAACGCTCGCAAAAAGGAAGGATTCAGCAAACGGATTAGAAAATAGATCTGTTTCGAAATTTAAACCCTTTAACAAACCGATCTTTGAAATGGAGGAAGACAACACAGCTTCTCGAATGTCATTTGGTGATACAATTACCAGGTTTATGACCAGGCTCGATAAGAAGCCAAGTTCGTCAGTGCTCAGATCTCCTTCTAGACAAAGCAATCGTTCCGTAAGCGAGACAGTCAGCAGAATCGAACGAGACCTTTCAATAACGAAACTGGAAGAGTCATTGAAAAAAGTGGACAGATATAGAAGTGAGACCCCTAATAAGCAAGAAGAACTTCCAATAAAGAAAGACACTCTTGATTGTAACCAGCTATTTCCGAAAAAAATCCACTTAATTTCCCTTTCAATAGATAAATATTCGCCCTTAAGAAACAGATTCTTGGGAATCTCAAAGAACACAAATATACCCAAAATCGTCAATTTTAGAAAGAGGCAATTTAATTATTTCCATAACCAGGCCATAGCCTCACTCAACCGTGCGATAACCGATTCTCAAGAGGGAAAATGTATTTTATATGCTCTGATCTGACTGAGGGCTAACCCATTTGTCGTTAGTAAATACCGAAAGGCAGCTCGACGATCTATCACACACTCTCATTTCAGAGAGAGAAAATTTGACAGTATTAATACCTCTTATAAATCAATATTGAGTCTAATATATATTTGTAGCCTGTGACCGAGCCGAATCGTTCTAGACTCCCTTCGTCTGGAGAACCAAACCGCTCCAGACTTGGTTCAGTTGGGGAACAAGGCCGTCTCAGATTGCCGTCATCATTGGGAGGCAACGGTGCAGAACAAATTCAATCACATAGAAGAACTCCGCATAACTTGAGGCAGATTAAAAGGTTTTTTCATATACCGCAAATGTGTTATTTGACAGTGATAAATCTAGATATGAAGAGGCGCTTAAAATGATAAGCGATAAAAATTATTATTACCTTCTTGAAGAAACTAGGCTCCTTAATAGGATTCGGTACGTCTTAGAAAGTGGAGAAACAATCGATAAGAACAGATTTAAGTCAATGCTTGAGTCTGTTACAGTCGAACGGGTTCATGAGGAGCCAATGTGGAGCATTGTAAAGGTTATCCGACAAGACCCTCTCATTAATGTAAGCTTCTCGATTCCTTCAGGCGAGCTCTTAATGCACTTTTTGATTAGATCACTGACACTGAGTACGAAGAGCTGATAGAAGCTAAGTTGGCTGCGAAAATATCGGAATTGAAGAATGACCACCAACGCTCGTCTGAAGAAACAAAACGACCGCCCTGGTTCTCAAAGCGAAGACCTTCAAGATTTTGAGTTTAAAAGAAGAAAAGCATGGTCAGGTTTGCAAATGGGGCAAAACTTTTTGGTATGCATACCCTAGTCTTTAACAATTTAACATATTATATGAATGTTTTGGAGTTTGAAAGTCTTTATTTCATTATACTAAATTGCTTGAAATTCTCTGTTTAAAATGGCAGAGAATAAATCCTTTTAAAAAAGTATAAAAATCAAATTCAATTTATCGCATATAACACGTTCTATTACCGAATTCCGACCTTGAGATTTAATCGGCTGCTCGCAAAATATCCTAAAAGGAGTTAATGAGGATGCTATGCTTAGGGAATGTTTTTTCATCTATTCAATGCTATCAATTATATGTTCGCATAACATATTTATTATTCATTGTATTTTATGGAGAAGAATTTGAAGTTATTTAAATAGCGGTATCGTTTGCTGTTTCGACTATGGTTTGACGATCCAAGCTTGATCAATCTGTCCCAGGAATCCAGTCAAAAACTTTATAAAAAAGTAGTTATGAATTAATATTCGTAAATAAAGCAAAGTCTTACCTTCTGGCACTTGTCCTTCAAAGTCATGACCTCATTCTTATATTTCGAGAACCTAGGCAGGTCTAACTTTCCAAGTTCCATTCTAACTTCAGTTTTGTAGTGCATTTCGATCGACTCGAGCAACTCTTCAGCATACTTCTCGAGATCCTTTTGACTGAATTCGTACAGACCTCTGTGCTTTTCATCGAGGTAATATCCAAAGGCATATGACCACTTGAGAACTCTCTTGCATTCAACGAGGACTTTACCAGCTTCACTTAAAAATTGAACTTCTCCATATTGTAAAGCGTACACGTCATGTAGTTCTTGCATTTGACTTTCAGTGCCCTTCGATAGCTTTTGAGCGACCTTAAATCCGTTATCGTGATTGTGGTATCTCTCAAAGAAATAAATATATTTTTCTAGCTCTGTCTTCTCACGATCGACGTCTGCTTGCAGTTTCTTCTTCTCTTCCTAAAGAAAAAAAGTTAAATTACAATTAAAAAAAGTCAAAAATAGGCAATTACTTCTGTCATCTTAGCGTAAGTACTACAAGAATAATGAGAAGATTCCCATTTGGCTAAGCAGAGCCAGCAGAATTCATATCCGCAGGTTTTGTGTCTGCAAGTCATGTGATTACATCCCTGGTTCTTTTCAATAGGATGTCTGCATTGCGGACATTTCTTGGTATTGACCAAAATCCATTTAGTGTTTGCGGATTCAGCTGCGTTTTTACTCGTCCATGACTCAGCGGTTGGACAGTCACATGGCCGATGGTCTTCTCTGCAGCATTTAAAGCAGTAGAGGTACCCGCATCGACAAAGCACTGGTCGGGAGACCAAACTTGGATTTTCGACGCAGAACTTGCAATCTGGAGCTGGACACCACTTAATAGCCTTGTTTTCTTCAGCGTATGACATCGCGATTTTTTTTTCATAAGCAATCATATTTTCCTGAGGGACATGCTTCTTAATGAAGCTGTCTGGAAGAACCAGTGGGCATTTTGAGGTAGGACACGTCCAGAAGCCTCCTTCGTTTTTGTCGTAGATCTAAACGAGAAGTGATGAGTCAATGAAGCAGATATGAGGCGATCAGGTACTTTGTCTTTGATGTAATTGTCCCAGCAGCCGCCGCAGAGGAAATGACCGCAGCTGAGTGCCTCCAAGGTTGAAACGGGAACGTTGTCCCAGCAGATCGGACAGTGGAATTCTTCTCCAGTTGGTTTCTCAATCTTTTTGCCGAGAGGGACCAGGCCAGCGGCTTCTCGTATTTTATCAGGGTTCGCGAAATAATCAGATGTCTCTAGCTTGTTCTTGTTCCATCTAAAGTGATGGAACAGTATCAAGGTTTCATCATCATTAGTGCCCAAGAGTTCGCTCAATTCTTTGATTATTTTCTTCAGTCTTGAGATAATGTCGTTTAGATCCATGTATAGAACAGAGCTTTGTCTCTAGAAGCGTGAGAATTTTTGTATAACAGCAGTTATTGCGTTTTCTGTTTACGTCTTTGAGTTTCGGAAGTGCTTCTGGGCCTCCGAGTTCATCTTCGGGGAACTCGTAGTCATCAAGAGGCTCTTCGTCAGAGTATTCTTAGTAGAGAGAAGTACGCAGTGTTAGGAGCTCTTGTTCAGAAAAATCTTATGATACCTATCTTGAATTCTTCGTCGTCAGACATTTAGAAGTGCCAAATAAAGAAAAATTTATTGTTTTCCAAAATATTTTATTATTTCCGGTTTTTGGTACAAAATCGACTCATGGTCAGAAAATGGGGATCTTAGGCATTTCGGAGGTCCAATGTGAAATGCTTGCTCATATTTTTCAAGAGAGCCACATGCGGTAGCCTACTTTTGGAAACGTTGTTGATGGTTAACAAATTTTCGATTATTCTAGCAATTCAAACCCTTAAGAACTCTCAAATTAATGATTTTGGTAAAGCTCAAGCTGCCAGATTCGACGCGAGGCAACTTATTGCTTGAAAAAGTGTGATGCTCTGACCAAATTTATACTGTGATCTCTTCTCTATTTTAAAAGATGAGAACTTTGCCTAAAAAACAGATTGATTTTTTTTTTCAACAGCTAAGTACAGAAAACCAGAATGCCAAAGTTCTGTTTATTAATCTGATTAATGTGACATCAAATCAAATTTTAAGCTGAGAGTTTATTATCAGCAAGGTTTTGATGAGTTTCTTATGAGTTGGAACTACTGTTTGTAGATATTGCTATTATAACGAATAGAATCAAAAAAAGTTTGTCTGCCCAATGAAGCAGTTCTTAAGAAATGAACTTCATTACGAGCACTGGAGAAATTTTTCTCATTCAGTCGCTTGCGAAATCCCAAAAAGGTTTATTTTTGCCGATTTGATGATATTTTAAGTTTTATAATAGCTTTCAATTTTTCATTTTGATCAACATTCAAGCGCACAGATTTTGGAAAGCTCATAAATTATATACGTGCTTTTCTCAAATAAAAAAAAAGGTACATTACAAGTCCTTCTCGTGTAATTTTTGAATTAAAGGACGATAGCCCCAAAAAAATGGCCGATTCAAGGTTAATCTGCAACAGATATCCTCATTTGATGGAGAACATCGTCTTTATTGCCGATAATATTTTTGCGACAATTTGAAATCAATGAGCATCTCATTGCCCAATTTTGCTCCATCCAACAAATTTAGCTGCTTTTCTGAAGAAAATGAGCCTGTTGATAGCAGTTTTCACAACAAAAACCCCAAAATCTATTATACCTGGCCAGTATTGAGCTGCTGAGATATCTTTCGGAAGGATCCCAATCTTTTTATATGCTGCAGCGACAAGCTCAGAACAGAAAAACGTTCTGTTTTCGTCCAGTTCATCATGGGGCAAAACCATCGAGTATCTCTTCATCAGCTTACCAGGGGCTGCACTGTATTTTTTCCCTATCGCATTCTAACAAATATTAATTAAGAATTCCAGAGGGAGAGAAATTTCTTCTACTTTGACAAAAAGTTCAAGCTTCTGAAGCCACTCTTCAGACCTCTTGTACTCAAGGGGTCTATAAATCAATCTTTGGAAGTACATTAGAGCTGCCAGTTCGATTTTGAGAGAAAATACTTGTCATAAAGCAAATCCCACTTGTTTTTTACAAAGGTTTTCCACGTGCATAACCCAACTCCCTAATTCCGAATATCCATCAATACTCATATCAAAGTGAAGGCAACTAACTTGCTTTCCGGTCGCTTCGAATAAGAATATTTCTCCTGTGTTGTACCTCATGATTAATCCCACGTGATCTACAAGAAAATTTTTAAATTAGCCCCAATTTTTAAGCGATTTCTCTACCAAAGTGACTGCCAGTAAAGGACCTTTGGAGTTTTGCACCAACATTCTTTGTACTATGTGAGAAAAGGGCATCATTATAGTTACTCGAAATCGGATAGTGCAATACCGGAAAAGCAAAATATCACCAGACTCTGCAATTTCTTCAAACTTTTCTGGTGTGATCCTCTCATGCTTTTCACGTAAATTCAGCTGGGTATGAAGTCGAACGAATTACCTTCCAGAATTGCTTTAAGCTAGATAGATGGCTGAGCTGGCATTTCGCTCCTTTCGAGTCTTGAATATGAGTCATGATGGCATTGAACCATTTGTCATATTCTTCTCGAGTTTTTGTTCTGAATTTAAAGCTTTTTTTTGTCCCGACCACTGAAATTCTAGAGTCATCCATCAGATTTCACTTTCCATCGAAAGTATATACCTAAATTTCTTCGTGGTACTGGATTTTCCTACGGGCTATAGGTGATGGGCAATTATTATCAGACAGAATAAATCATATAGCTACTTCAATTTTCGCAGTCAACATATCGAAATCAATGCACCCTACAACTCTTTGCTTGTTCTTCGGGTTTGAAAATTTGAATGTTTTTCCCTTTAAGACTACCCATTTTGACTATTCAACAAATCATTTCAGATAAGCTTCATTTCAATGAATGCAAAATTTACAGTCCAAATCGGGAAAATGGGATGATTTTTTGAAAGTAAGCCTTCCATTTGAGGCAGGTGTTCCAGAGGGTTAATCCTTGTAAAATTTAAACTGGTAGTGGCTTTCCGATGCGGCTGTTTCTTTTTGAGCCCTGCGCTTTGAAGACTCGGGAGAAGGATCGACGGAGTCTCTACATTCCCTATATTATACTCTCATCCATTATCAGAAAGATTATAGTACGAGTCTGATTTGCAACAATCTCAACCTCAACTTCTTTCTCTTGCATCACATCTTTAGTTTCCTCGATAACGATTGTTAGTGGTTGCTCTAGTCCTAGCCATTTTTGAAGAGTTTTGTTTTTGATTTGATTTGGATCTTCTTCAGCAACCACAGGTTCATTGACTTCTTCCTTCACCTTCTGTTCTTTCATGACTGTAATTGTAACTTTGACTTCCGGGTTATTCTCCTTGTTTGCAGACATATCAAGGTGATCGGCGATACTCGCAACAGGTTCTTTGTTAGAGAGCTGTATATGCAGCTTGGATGAAAGCTCCTGTCGATGTTTTTTAATAAAATCGTCCGCCTGAGAAACAATCATAAAAAAGTTATCTTCTGGAACTTCATCTTGCTCCTCTTCCTCGTCGTCGAAGCTGTCATCGCTAAAATAGCTGAGTGCACGTGATCTCTTTGCACTGCGAACTAGGGTGAAAAATTATTGTCACAAAAAATGCTTAATGAGTACTGATTGAGTTCTTTGGGTTCTTAGCCACTACGTTTTCAGCGATATCTGCGGAGCTTTTAATGGTGTTCATGTCCTTGACACTATTTACGTCTGTAAAGCTGTTCATATCTCTCGCTTTGGCTGAGGTGCGAGTGTGGAAATTTTAAAATAAAAAAATTACTCGAAGCTTGACCTTATCGCAAGAGTTAGGCTAATTCCGATTCTTTGTTCGTTATTTTGGGTTTATTTTAGTGGATTAAGTCTATAATCTGAAAAATTTATTTTATTATGTTATGTTAACGCGATAGAAAGAACACTTATTTGCCGTCGCAGAAGATACGCGTTTCTCTTTCTAAAGGTTTCTTCGTGATGAAAGCTCAAGCTTCAAGCTTTTCCCAGAAATGAGTTTAAATAGTTTATGAATTTAACTCTCTCTTCCTCTCTTCAACTAAAGAAAAATTTGCAATGCCTACTCTGGACTTCTTTTCAGACGAGTCTCATTAGTATATGCTACAATAAATGATTATTAGGTATTGAGAAAGCTGTTAATTCCTTCTTAATAATTTGTTTAATTAACTAACGATAGCTAAAGGAAAGCCAGCGCCACACACTTCTTTCGATGATATAAGAGTGAATTGCGGCTTTCTACTTTTCATTTTTATCTCTCGAAGGGCACGTTCCTATAGGAACGATTAAATGCCTTTTTTCAGAAATGATTTAAAATTTTAATATAAATTGGAATTTACCAAGCACGCGCAGCTGGTCGAAGATGAATTCTTCATAGCTTTATATTATTCCATTTTGAAATGAGTTTTCTTTCTGGAACTGATCATTTGAAGGTTCGGTACCTTTAACGTGGGAGAAAAACATTCTTATGCTATCAGAACCTTAGCCTATATATCTAATCCTATAATTCTCAAAGAGAGATTAGCCACACCATCATAGATAAGTCCGACTTTTTTAGACGTAATAAGTCCATCGAACGAACTCGTTTATAAAAAAACCTTGCGTTGTTTGTTTATAGGTTGAGGACCGCAATCAATTTAATCCCTTTAATTCTCTGTCTCAAATAAACATAAACCCAAAACCAAAAAAGCAAGAGCGGAGCGTTTGAAGAATTCGATCGCAATAATTTATCGTTTGATCATCCACTTTTTTTCAAATGAGATAAGCTTTTAACCTTGGAGCGATATGTTTCGTCTTAATGATCGCTGTTAACTGGCCTGCCTTCTTAGTTCTTTTGCGTGAGGAAACAACTGCAACTGGGAAAGTATTCATTCTGCTAAATTGCGCGTGTCTGAGCTTAGAAATACCTTTCCTGATCGCATGCCTGGTACTCGACAACCGTATGGCCTCAAATGTTCGCCAATCCCTCTTCTTCCTCGTGTCTGGAGTAATATTACTGGTTGTTGGCTTTCTCACGACTGCCGCTCTCCTCGCCCCCTTGATTTTCGACTCGAAGTCAAAAGGCAACAATACAGAAGCACTGTATGTATCCACATGGTCATTTTTGATGAATCTACCCATCGGAATCTCCATCTATCGCAGCCTGTACAATTTTTCTTACTCAAAGGTCCGGCAGATCACCTCAAATAATGGAGAACAATACGACGAGACGACCTTGGGCGTTCTGGCGAGGACTTTGGCGCATAAAATACTTTGGTCGTTGGTATTTGTTATATTTATTTGGACTTTCCTAGATACCTTTACCAATACCTTGGGCGGAATGAAATGCACTGATATAACTTTCTATTGGATGATCGTATTTATGAATTTTGGACTCGCCTTGGTGATTCTCTCGATCATTTTCTACTGGAATACAAACAGAGTCGATGTAAACCGAACAATTTTCGAGGTGTTAATGTTCTTCTACGGCGTGATTTTCTTCCCATTCAACCTCTTTTGGTTCCTGAAGGGAATCAGATTTATCCTTGACGGAAGGATGATGGAATGTAATGTGGACACAAAGACAGTAATTCTAAATTTCTTGATTTACGGCTGGATAATCCTCCCGGGAACGCTGCTCAGTTTGACGTTCATTTTTTCATTGATCGCATGGATTTTTTCAGCAGGTCTCAGGCATCTCTGTCCTCAATATTTTGTGTTTAACTTAAATCAGATGAGACCGATTGATGTGCCGTTGCTGGAATTTGAAATGATTGAAATCAGAGCAGAGAAATTCGAGCCGACGAACTATCGAGAATCGTTTACAGAGAACGAAGTCTGTGCGATTTGTTTGGAAAAATACAAGGAAGACCAAATGGTCTCGAAGTGGATGGGATGCAACCATTTGTTCCATCATAAGTGTATCCAACGTTGGGTGCGTAATAAACCAAACTGTCCGTTGTGTAAGCTTCCTTACACGCAAAATGCTCTGCAAGTTCAGCAGCATCAGCAAGCAATGCGAGCGTAATAACTTACATTTCTTGTTATAAATCCTATAGGTTGTGTTTTGTTTACATAGAAGAGTTGTAATTGCTATTCTGTGTTTTTTCTGTTTCGGAGTATTAATGTTCGTATATCCGACGCGAGGTCGCGAAGAAGAATTATTATTATTTTCTGTGTTTTGCCTCAATTTTCATACGCAGGAGGGGGTTTTTGAAAAAAAGACGCAGAGATGGATGCGCGCCACTGAGGGTTATATTAATTGTTGGGATTCAGAGGCTGAGTCTATGATAATTATATTGTTAAATTTTTTCGACTGTATATGGGCGATATAGATTTGTTATCAGTTCTTCAATATTATAAAGACAATGTCAATATCTTGTGCTCAGGTTTTAGCTTTATGATACATTTGTTAAAAACCGTTATATTGCGAAGACGTGTCTCTCAAAACGCTTCTCCATCGAAATAATTCTTGAAAACCTTTATATAATCATTTTGATGGTATTGAAAGCCACAATAGACAATTATCCCAACTCTATTTCTATACACACATACACGTATTGAGACTCTTATTTCATTAGGAACTATAAAATTATCTGCAAAGTACGAAAGTTAAAACTCTTTCAAGAGAATCAATTATATATTGCTTCTTCTTCCATTATCAAAATCTAAATTAAAAGGATTTTCAATCTGATATCGAGAATTTGAGTCTAACAAAATAGCCTATTCAAATTTAACAGGCATTAAATTCTGTTTTTCTTTCTTCTTGGCGTCCTTCGCATTTTCAGGTCCGAGTGGAGAATCAGGTAGAGGGAGTTCATCTAGTTTATTCTGGAAATCATTATTTGCTAATTTAATAGCCATTTCGTTTCCTTGAGTTTGTTGTCTTTCATTAGCCTGAGGCGCTTGTACTTTATTTTCAGCATCACCATCTTGCTCTATACTTCGGTGACTCAGGTTTAGATTGATGCTGATATTCCGGGCCTTTCTGCGGACAAAAATCATGGCCTGATCAAATCTCGAGGCTATCGTCGGTATTTTCCATTTGCCACCTTTGACGACGATATCCTTCCCAGATTGAGCAGTTTGTGGTTGGGTTCTCGCTAATTACAAAAAAAAATTATTTAGAGACCAAAAGTAATTTCTTCTTAATGTTACCTGCACTCTGGCCGGCTTTTTGCCCTTCAGTCTCAGTTTGCTCATCAGAGCTGCAGCATATGCATAGAATTGCCCCAACGACAATGACAAACACTACCACAGCGGAGAGAATATATAAAATTATTCTTGCATCTATGAGTGATTTTTTCTCAGATGTACCAGTTGAGTAGAGGACACTTGAAGTGTGAGTGTTCGTTCGCTTCGTATTGTCATCAATCGCGACCGCGAAATAGGCGAATTCGTATGATTTTCCTTGTTTCAAATTTCCTAAGTCCATTGTAATTTGGAAATTCTCTCCTTTGCGAACTGTGCCCATAGCCCTGTATGGGTAATTTGTCGGAGCTTGAGACATGAGGATCGATTCGTTGATCAGAGTATTTCTCTCGGTTTTCAGGAATGCGTACACTTTACAGTCCACGTTCCCGTTTTTGCCTTGTAATATTATCTTTTTCTGTACCGGATCCACTTTGATTTCCATATTTGTGAGGGTGGGATTGTCAACTAACCCTCTTAGTCCAAAAGAAGTCTTGGGAGGGTTTGTATTGGATGTAGAAGGCTTAACACCCATGTATTCTCCTTCAGACAACGCTTCTGAAGTCAGAGAACTGACGTTGCGTCTTAAATCGTTTGTTTCATTAGTAGTAATGTTTCCAAGCGGAGTGCTAGGACCAGAGATGGATTTCTCTTCAATAAGAGGACTTGATCCTTCTGTGAAATTGAAAAGACAAACTAAGAAAAGTCCAAGCAGCAGTGCCGCAGCTGTACCGTATCTCATTTTAGTCAGTGACTGTATCGAAGAGGGTTGCGCAGATGTGATTCTTTGGAATTACGAATGAAATATTATTAGAAGGACGATTTACTTGCATTAACTGAGATCAAAAATCAGTAATCGAGACGGTTCTCTGTCCTAATAAAATTAACAGAACTTACTTGCCTTATAACTGGATTTAATATTAACCCGCTACAAATACAATGGTCGCAGTCAGTAAAATCATTCTTAGTTGAAACGTTTTTCAATTTCCAGCGGATGACAATAGTTATTTTTCACAAGCAGCCCCATGGGCAACATTTCTTCGAAGTTTTTCGACCAAAAGAGAGTTCATATCTCGCTCGAGGAGTGACTCTAGGCTTTGAAATAGGTGACTGATTTAATTAATGTGAGAAAAGCGTCCATTGTTCACATCTTTGATAAACTTACCTTACACAATGGTAATTACAGCTCTCAAAGCACCTAGTTGAAGAGATCGTTTATGCTCGCTATTCATTCAAAATTTGCTTGCTCTTTAGAGAACAAGATTATCCTCCAGCAAGCAAATTGCTTTTTTTTCCAAAGAAAAAAAGGGAAATCAAAGTTTTTATCTGCAATATGTGTGGTAACAATCAAGGCTCGAGTCTTAATAGCCTTATAGAAGAGGAAATTGAAGAAAACAGAAAAATAGTAACTTTAGACTATTTCGATTTAATACTCAAGATGTTAAGTAATTACGATATATTTTACAAAAAGGAGACGGCTTTCAGCAAACACAGCCGGCTTGAAAACCAAAAATGATTGACATAAAAATATGTAAAACAATGAACAGATAGTGATTCAATAAATTGAATTGTAAAACGAAAAATTATGAACTCGCTAACATAGCAGGTGTGGCAAAATTGTTTAGTAACACACATGTTTGTACTCATGACATTTTCTTTTTGATACTGTTGGTTGAATTTTTCAACATAGTCACTTTATCTGCAACACTGCATTCATCACCATCATCATCAATGTCTCTTTTCCTCAAACTAGACGGTGAAAATCCCTCAGAAGTACGCCCAGCTTTCGAGATACGGAAACAAGGCTGACCCGACACCCCCAGACGTGGTGTCGCAAGATTTAACCGCGGAGTAGTCGAATTTGGATCTGAAGAAAAATTTACACGGTGAGAGCGTGTACTCTCTTCTCCATCGCCCAGAGCGCTTTCAGTTTCTTCACATATCATGGTTAACGCCGGTATCGCTAGAAGTAAGAGGTTAAGAGCGCACGTTAGAACGATAATTGGCTACTTTTTTTCACAGGAGTCAGTTTCTTAGTGGCAGGCTTTTTCATTGCATCAAAGTCGCAAATCATGATTTCTGAATCCAAATTTTTTAGGCTCCCGTCTTGTCCTATCTGTAAAGTCGCGGTTGAGTGAAGAAGAAGAACTATTCGCTTACCCAATCATAAGCAGCTTTATCGAGGCTTGGAGTGAGAAGGCACTTTCTTAAATAGTCTTTAAACGGTTCTTTTAAGAGATCATAATTGATTGTTTTGAGTTCTGAAAACGCTCGAACCTTCTCGAAAAACTTTTTTATTTCAACTAAATCCCAAAAAATTGAATGCTTATAATCTTGCTTGAACGGTTTTAACGTACCTGGCAGCCCGAGGCAGAGTTCAGTTAAAGAAGCGGTTGGTTTTTTCTCATTGCATTTCGCTATGCCAGTGGTTCCCAAGTAAGGCTCTAAAATGACATTTCAGTCCAATAAATTGTAGAAAATGCCTTCACCTCTCCTTAAAAAGTAAATCAAGATATATGCCAACGATTCCAAATCATCAAGAGGATGTGCAGCTATAATTTAGAATCAAGCCTGGTTGCAGCAAGAACAGAATTACGTTTGTTTTTCAACTGGTTCACACTAAAAAACAGATGCTTGTAAGAATCGTGGTTTTTGATTGAACTCTTTGAGATTTTGCAGTATCCAACCTTCTTACAATCCTTCAATCCACACAAATATATTCGATTCGGCTTGCTTTCTGGCCCGATTAAAAATTTCGTCGGCCGCAATCTTGTGTGCACATATCCCAATGCATGAAGCTGCTGTAGGTTTTCAATCTAAATGCGGTTAGGTTTCCTCGTTTAATTTAGATTGATGCTACCGCGTTTAGTGCAAAATACGCAATGGTGACCGCTGAGAAATTTTTGCCGAGCTTATTGAAAATGATATCCACATCAGGTCCACACTCTTCAAATATAATCGCGGCCACTTTGAGGGTTGGCTGGCTCCAAAACAACTTTGGTGCGAAAGCTAAAGTTGATGCGTGAGTTAACTGATAATTCAGAGCTCGATAAGCTTACTTCCGCCGCCTCTTTCCAATAATTCCAACTCAGTGAACATTTTTCCTTCGCTTTTCTTAGAGTCCTGCTATTTTGAGGTTATACAAGGGACGGAAGGAGTGCACTACCAGTTTGATCAGGAGATTCTTATTGCTTTGCAAATCAAAGCCTAATGGGATCGAGAAATCGAGTTAGCGGTTAGAAATCTGGCCAATTGAATGCGATTGATACATTTGTGAACTTCTGCGCATGTGTTGGAGCGGAGAATCAGCGGGTCCACCTCAAATCTGCCATTGATCAAATGGTTTCTTTGACCATTTTTCTCCATAGAACGTGATAAACAACTTTTACCTCTTCAGTCCAATAAAAATAAATATCAAACGATCATTAGTTCTAATTACCGAATGGTAATCGGATGAGCCCAATGATAAACATTTTGCTTTTGAGTTTCTCCAAAAAAAAAAACTCGGGATAGGACTCGTTCTCCTTTGTCTTCTAACTCAAAAGGCTTGATTAAAATGCACGCGCCTAATTTGGCTAAGATATGTATATAATATGCAATACTCAAAGGGGTTTATGAGAGACTGTTTTTCTAGCCAGCGATTGTAAATATTCACCCTTATCCAAAATATCGAGTCCGGGTTTTTTAGTTACAACAGCAAACAATAATAAAATCTTTGAACCCATCAATTTTAATTTTGATTCTAGAATTCCTTCGTCAATACTGCTCTCACATCTAATAATTTCATACGCATGATATTTAAGCTACGATAGGTTAAAGTACTAATGCTGCCCTATCATATCCCCTCGTTTCCTTCGCTATGGATCTTAAAGAATTGATATATTTTACTTCTCATTCAATCGGCAATCTGATATTACAAACTTTTTGTTCAAGTAACACAAACAAGCAAAAACTAGGTATTTCGCTGACTTCCCTTCTTTCCTAGCGAAGAGGGTCTTATATCCTTTTCAAGATAAGGGTCATATCTAGGATTATTTATTAAACGGTTCAAATAACTTGGACCAGACGCATTTGTTCTTCTTGTCGGGTTAGTAGCTCTAATTCCCACTAAATTTGTCGAACGAGGCTTCTCATCTTTATTTTTTTTGCCGCTATCCTTTGGTTTGCTAGACTGAGTGGCCTCGCCTTGTCCAAGCATGCGCTGGTATATTTGCTTCTGTGTTTTAAATATTTTTTGATGCATAGGCTTGAGCTTCTCCACATGGTTCTCGAGTAAATCGGCCAAATTAGCATTCCACATAAATAATGTTTTCTCGGGGAAAGTAGGTCGAAGAGGCATCCTCTCAGGAACTTCCGCAAGACCGAAGGAAATATTACTCTTCAAGGCTGAGGCAAACGTAAAATAATAAGACAATGCTTCACAGACAAGTTACCTTCGTTAGCTTTTCGAGTGTTGTATTCGAAATTTAACGACTCCAAAATTTTATTCTCGAAGAGCTCTCTCGCATTTCCAAGAGATTTCTGAACGTGGCTCGAGATCTGTCTCCTTATCTGCTGAGCGATAATGTTAGCAAAACGAAGCGGAAGCCCATTATCCTTAGTGTAGGTCAACGCAAATTCATCGGGACTAGTGACATCCTCTATTAGTCACTCTCAAAAAATCAATGCTCTTACTCATTCAGTCCGCAGGTGACTTCCCAATCGAAAGTATCACGAATATCATAAGGCATTTCCTTAATAGTGATTTTGATCGGAATAATTGTTTCTGGGTGGGCTGATGTGGAATTCAAGTTGAGACCAAGCAGCGTCTCTCTGTACTTCGAAAGGTTTTTGCTTAATGGGATTTGCTCGTTGATCTGAGTCGTCATCTGATTCAAAGCCCCTGCAGTGCAAAACATTAATTAAAATTCACTCACTCTTTTCAAATTTGTAAATATGCTTACTAGAGATCAGTTCCTTTGAAGGCTTGATTTTATTTTCATTAATGTAGTCCTCAAGGATTTTAGTGCAGAGATTTTGGATAGACGGTTCAGAAACTGCGGTTGGGTCTGAGCTGTCGAGCAGTAAAGACTCTTTTATTTTTATATTCTCCTCGTTGAAAGTTATTTCGACCATTTGGAGGTCTTTCCCTTCGAATAGAGCCTCATCTTCCTTTGATAGCCCTTCGCTCTTAGACCTAAAACTCATTCGAGTGTCCAGCACCACTGCTTCAATGCTATTATTATTCTCTGCCTGCTCATTTGAAGACTTCCCTTTTTTGGGTTTCGAAAGACTTTTCAAATACCTCTCCATGAAATCTAAGGCGTCTTGAGGACCCAGAGCATTCTTAAGTGTAATTTGATCAAAACATCAGCAGATGTAGAAGAAAAGGCTTACGATTTCTTTAATAACCCATTTTTTCATGATTTGCATATAATCCTCAGAGGGATTTTCATCCTTAAGCCATAATTTTAGGTCTTTTTTGTTTATTCCCAGCTTTTGCAATGTTATGAGCGATTAATGATAAATACATACTTCTGTTGATAAATCTGAAAGGCGTATATGCTCCATTTTGAGTAATTTCTGCGCCATCTTCTTTATTGAAGCCTCATGCTCTTCCTCAGAGAATGGATGGCTGTTTTCAATTGCAAGGTTAATATTGGCTATATGTGACTTTGCTATCTCCAAAAGGTTTCTCTTTTCTTGGATTTTGCTGCGAGATGCTTTCCCTTTGTCGATTTCTGGTTGACTGAGGTCGATGGTCCATACGATTCCTTCGTCCAGAGACGTGGTAAAGTCGAAGAACTTGCTCTTTTTTTTCATTTAAAGATTTCGGAGACTTTTAATTGTTGCGCAGCTTTATTCAAAATTATTTCACTGTGATTGAAATCGGGAAAATTTAATTTGAAGAGCGAAAAAATGTGGGAATATAACTGTTAGGGCCTCAGATCAAAAGGTGTTTCTGTTGAGTTGAATATTTGCTTATCATGAGAATCCATTGGTTTCGATGCTGTATAGAGAGGCTTTGAGATAGAATTCTTTATTTGTATAAAGGAGTACTGTCCTTCAATTCTAAATGTTTCAAAAGTTATGTCGGGCACAATATTTTGCTTTAGTTTAACTCAATGACAGAATTAGGATTCAGTTTTTGGCAAGCGTTCAAGAGAATATGATACTCGTACTGTTAATATTAGATTGAAATTAAAAGATAATTTGTTTCGATTTACTCGAATGTAGCGTAATCTGGGAGTTTTGTTAATGAGTTAAAGGACGCAAAATATTGAAGAATAATTTTTCTGCAAATAAAACATATCAAGTGTTTCACATAAAAAGCTCTCTCGTCTTCGATTCGCTTACACTAGTTGGTTTGGTTTTTTTTCAATTTAATATAATGCTTAAATCTTGTCATGACTTTTTTATTGAATAGCACTGATGTTCTTCATGAATACATGAGAGAAATATTTGAATAATCTGTATACCGCTCTAATTCTCATGAAATTCTCAAAATTAAAGCAGAACAACTCTATTTATTATCTTACTATATTATTATTTTTGAAACCAACAATCAAAATAAAGAGGCGGTCGGTTTGAACTCGAAATCTTTAGTGAGTCCTTCATAGTCTAACGTTCTGATTGACCAATAGTTTCCGTTAATCATTTGCTCCTTGTGCGCCTCAACCATAGGTGCGAGTCGTTTGTAGCAAGGGTCTTCTTCCATACCAGACATTTTCAATAGCTCCTCATTGTATTCCCAAAAGCTGTAAAACGGATTGTTGAATTTATAGAAATTATGTCTTCCTAATTTAGGATTCTCGTCATATTTGGCGAGCTCCGCCTCTGTTTCTTTAAGCATCTCCTCTTGAGAAGGAAGCTTGATGTTTCCGACGATAAATTGCTTTGCTAGAATGATTTGTCGTTCAAACGTAGCTTGATTTATTGGTATTTTCTCAACGACACCAATGAAAATCAGATTTGGCTCCTTGATAGCAAATAATCTTTTGTAGAGTGGCCCAAAGTAAGAGCCAGGATTCTCTTTATCGAATTCAATGACTCCATCATCTTCAGTTAAAAAGGGAAAACTGTAGTGATAGCCGGTCGCATAAACGACCGTGTCGATTTCTTCTTCAGTTCCGTCAACAAATTCAACGGTCTTTCCTCCTTTGAACCTCTTTATACCCCCTTGCTTAAGAGTAACCTGACCAGTGGCTATTAATTCTTTATAGTCAGTACTTTTCTCTAATCTCTCTGTTCTTCTGCCTGTGATGATCACGCGCTCAGCCTGAACATCCTTCCCAGTCTCGCGGAAGAATAAAAGATTTATAAGATCAGTCGCAGAAATGTGAGTTCCAAGAATGAGAACTCTCTTTTTGTCAAACTTCTCTGCGTCTAGTCTTCGAAGAGAATGGATATGCATTTGAAGTCCTCCAAATGCCTCCTGACCATCAATTTTCGGCCAGTTCGGCTTAGAAAAGTGCCCATTACACAGGAGCACGTAATCATACAATCCAAACCCTTCCTCTTCCGTTGCTTCTTTTTTTTCTTC
>ENA-UOTZ01000280-UOTZ01000280.1-compost-metagenome-genome-assembly--contig:-NODE-280-length-42841-cov-10.247942_pt1 | contig 42841 bp, 36 predicted proteins | sample MGYA00238144_ERZ746983 | MGnify/ENA primary metagenome ERZ746983 (study PRJEB28759, sample SAMN06268863) | compost metagenome | isolation source: single cell | place: USA: California, Emeryville, Joint...
CATATGTCGATGAGTAGCTACTGATTTCATAATGGAATGTGGGAAAGTATCAGCAATGAAATAGAAAAAATAAGCATGAATACTTTGAGAAATCGTGGATCAGCACAAGACTTTAATAGAAAAATTTACACGGACTTTATTAGATTCCTTGTTTTGAGATTCTGCTGGTGATTTTGATATTTATTTGCTATGAAGGCATAATTTTATAATTGATTTAATAAATTTCGAAATAATCGCTCATATTGAAGATTCAGAAGGTTGTAGTTGTACAATTTGAAGCTTTACTTGTAAAAGAGTAAATGTAAGAAGGAAGGCTATATAACCAATAGGGTATTTGAAAAGTATATGTGATCTAACAATTTTCACGCAAACCTATGGTATTCAAGTGTAATCGCTAGGAGAAAAAAGTATTTAATTATGATTTTGTGGAATAATGGTCCGAAATGGTAAAAAAAGATTTTGTTTTATTGGAAATAGTGTACTCCTTACAATGGGATTATTAATTGCCCTCACAATTGTATGATTAAAGTATTTGTAATTTCATAAAATCTCTTTAGAGTAAAGCAAATAGTTAAGCCTGCTTTACTGTAATACCAATTGTTTTGAAGTGAATTTATCTGATTATCTTATTACAGATACTAAATTTTAGCAAACAACTTATTGCGCCTTTAGCAAAGTATTTTGACTCTGAACATAAGATAAGGAACACTCTACTCGACTAGAGGATAAAGGAGATGCATAGGAGTCCATGTTGTCTTGCAGGCTCTAGAAACCTCCTATTAAATTACTATTTAATAAGCAATTCAAATACTGCCTCGAAGTGTATAAATGAAGCTTATTTGAGAAAGGATACCATTTCCCCAAGGAACCACTTTGCTATCTACTCAACTCAAATGAAATGTCATTAGAAAAATCATGATAATAAAAAAATTGTTCCCTCATTGGATTCTTTAATACTTGCAAGAAACATTATTTGCCTAAAACAACTGTTCATTGAGAAAAACTTTAATATATATCTATATATCATCTCTCTTCGTTCACGCACCCTTTAAAAATTACCCCAATAAGATGAAGTTTTATACCAAACCCAGTCAAGTAAATACAAGACAACGCATCCTCACAAAACTTAATCTTTCAAATTATTTTGGAAGTCGAAATTCCAAAAAATAAGCATCGTATTGTAAATTTTTTACGCTGTTAATTCATCTCTAAAACAATGTCACCTGCCCATTAACCGGTCTTCTGCTTAACGACCCACTCAGAAGCGTCGGACTTCTGAGACTCATAAAGCTATCTGGAGAATCACCCACCCTTCTGCCCGTCAATAACGAATTCAAATACCTCAGGGACGGCGATTGCTGTGCGTTGTTTTGATGCTTGTTTATCGCCAATGAAGCAAAGTCGTTGTTTAGCTTTGTAATATTATTATACTCCATCATGTTCCCTCCTCGGACTTGAGGACTAGCGAAATCTGAACTCAAGCTCAGCGGGCTCGCAAAGAGCGAATCCCTGCCCAGATTCGACTTAGCGGCAGCCAACACGGGCTTATAATTTTCAAACGTCACTGGATTTATCGGATAAACAAAATTTTTCTCGTAGTCAACCACAGCGAACATTAGTTTGTTTGAGTTGGGTTTAATCATCGTCTCAGGATTGAATTCATTCAAGCTTTTCTCAATGAATTCTCTCTTGATCTCGGTTTGAGGCTTCGCTTGGTTCCCGCTTTGTGGAGTTTCCACTTGGAACCCTAATTGCGCGTCATTAGGAAAGATATTTGAAGAGTCTTTCATGTCTTTGCTGTCATCAGAGAACGAGTTGCTGCTCTTTGTTGTATTTTTGAACGGATTGCTATCGACAGGGAAAGTCGGCGCTGTAAAGAACGGATTATTAGACGTCCGCAGGATGGAAGGAGAACTCATGGGGAAATTTATCGTGTTGCTGCTTAATATATTGTTGGAGTTCAACGGCTGGCCTGAATCGCCTAATGGCCGCTGGCTAGAAAAACTTGGGCCTCCTGGCAACGGATTGGAAAAATAGTTAAAGTTGGAACCCGGCATAAACTGGCTCGGTCCACCGAACTGCTGGCTCTGCCCGTTATTTGCGAAGGAATTATTCATCGGATTTTGCATTGGCATTGTATTCATATCCATAAACCCTTGTCCTTGGTTATTCTGCATTGTGTTAAATCCGCCGTAATAATTTGGCATTCCTTGCGGCTGGAACTGTGGTTGGGCTATACCGTACTGTTGCTGCTGCTGTGGGTATTGTTGCTGCTGTTGTGGATAGCTCTGCGCGAAAGTTCCAAAATTATTGACAAATTGATTCGTCATCATGTTTGGGTTGGGACCTGAAGGGTACATGTTCGGAAAAGCTTGGAAATTTTGCATTGGACCATTAGATATTTGTGTTACTGTCGGCTCTTCGACAGATTTTGTAGGCTTGAAGCTTGGCGCTGGCTCCTGCTGAATGATGCTTTTCAGCAGGTTTTTCTTCTGGCTAACCTTACTCAGATGAATTGTATCCGAATCCGCCCTTTTAATAGGATGCTCGACGCCGTTTTCTACGTAAACTTGTTCTGAGTTCGAGGTCCTATTTGAAAATGTCTCTATTTTCGTCTCAAGCTCAGCATTATTTGGGTTATATCCACTGCTACTAAGCACCATAGCCGCGATTCTTCTCTCCCAGATAGCGTCTTCGTCAGTGTCTTTCTTCTCACTAGAGTTCCCCAGAGTAATGTCCTTCTGGTACTTCTTCATGAGGCTGTTAAACCTGTTTTTCACGGCGTTTTCGGTTCGGTTGTCGATTACCTTTGCGATTTCCGACCATTTTTTACCATGTTGTAAGAAAACTTTCAGCAAGTTCATGTCTTCTTCTTCGGTCCAGGCCCCTCGATTGATATTGGGATCTAAATGGTTGGACCATCGCTCACGACATTGCTTTCCTGTACGAAGCACATCGCTGCCGCTTTTCTGGTTGACTTCTGCAGCGACTTCTCTCCAAGGCTTTTTATCGGTTTTTACCTTCATTATTTCGGTAAGGATCTCGTCTTCGAGCTTTGTCCAAGGCGCTTTTGACAAATTCACGCGTAAAATGCTCATCCATCGGTGTTTTATCTGGTCGGTCTTCTTTCCTGGGAACAGAGAGGAGAAATAGAACCAGGTTTCATCGCTCTTTTGTTGAAAAAATAAAGATTAAGAGGTTTTTTCATTGGAAGTGGTGTTTTACTAAGCTCGTGAAATCATCTTCATTTGCAACACAGTGCACTGTCACAATATAGATGAGAAGTGTTGTTTCCTCTTCAGTCCAGTTCTTTTTGGCTTGTCGAGAGGAGCTCTGGCATTTTAAATACACTTTCTCGAAGCAACTCTGTATCCGCGCTTCGTCAGGGAGCTCATCGATCTTGAAAGTAATGCTTTTGCGTATTTCCTCAAAAACGGCCTTTTTGCGTACAGGTGAAATCTTTGTTTTCAGAAAATCATAGAATTTCTCCTTAGTGAGTGGAGCAAGCTGAGACTGATAGGATCTCTCGGAGTCTGCGTGAGTCCAGGACTCGTTGCTTTCGGAAATGTGGTCGAGGTCGGCCTTCAGGTTGCGTCGACTGACACCGTTAATATCGTTTAATCGAACTAAATTGTAAAGGAAAAGTTTGCGCTAAGAGGGAGAAACGGGCATTTCATTACTCTCTTTGTATACAGGACTTCGGTAGAGGTCCTCAGGGAGCTCTTCAGACATGCCACCAAAATAATCGTGCTGCATTTATATTTTTAGTATGAGGCTCTTTGAGGTATTTTAGTAAAAAGCTTTGAATGTAGCACTAATGTAATGACTTTTAATTTAATTGGATCAAAAGCGCTCTAACTGAGTAGCTCAACAGATAGATATAAAAAAATTGAATCACTGTTGATAAATTGAACCGAAAGTCATTAATTGTTGTATAGACCCACGTCACTGATGCTCAGTAAGTGAAGAATCGAGAGATAATCCTTACGAATTGAAACGAACTGAAAATTTTTTTAATTTTTCAATTTTGAAAAGAAATGGTGAGCCTTTAATTAATCACTCGAGAAAGAGGTTTGCTATAGTTGCACCACTGAATTTTATACCTAATTTGCGACTGCTTGACAAGCCACTGCTATTGGGATTGGTTATGAATGTGGTTAAGAGAAATTTTAATTGGACTACACTCGTGTGAGTCAAATAATAAAGTAAATGGCTCTTGTTTGGTCGCTTGAAAAATAAGAAAGTAAATGGCTTTTCAACAATGGCTCGCGAATTAAGGCAGGCTCTACACAACGTTAGGAGAGGCTAAGTCTTTCTCTATTTACTAGCTAAGATGTAACTTCACCAAGATAGCAAGTTTGGCTAGTCAGTCTCCGCGTAATTAATCAGAATCTGGCAGGATCAATATTAAAAACATGAATTTATGACTAAACTATTAATTGTGATTTCGAGGGTATTTGTCAGAGGAAAATTACTTTAGGGTTTTTAGAGATTCAAAAAGGTTAATAGCTACTTGAAGGTAAAAACGGAAATATCTGAAGTAATTAATCGCGCTGTCACCAAAAAAAAAACGATCTGCTCTAAAGTTATAGTCTGCATTGTCAATCTCTCTCTCTTTTCTGTTTCATCATCGGAAAGACACTCATAAAGAAGAGACAAAGTCCTAAATCTATTAATGATGGCTCCTGAATTAAGAGAGGTTTGAAATCGAATCAGGTCGAGAAAAACAGGGACTACAGGCATGTAAAAGTTTAATTTGCTCTTATCCTCTCGACTGAGAGCATCTATCTGAGGAAAAATCAAATTCTGGGAGTTAGATGAGATTCTTGAATCTATCATACTCTGCGGAAAATTAAAAAATTATTTGAATGCTGTCAATTTTCATGGAATAGATTTAACCATGGATCTCCCTCCAATAGTGGCTACAAAAGAAATGTGCGCCTATTGTTTCGATGCAATCCTACATTACATTGACCATCAGGAGACGTTGCTCACTCCAAGGCACTTCCCCACCGCTAATTCCCCTCTATTTGTCACATGGCACATCAACGGAACTGAACTCAGAGGATGCATTGGCATAACACTCTCATAATATTGAAAAACTCATTCTATTTGTAGGAACTTTCACTCAAGAGCCATTGACCAAAAACTTAGAAATCTACGCTTTGCAGAGCGCTTTCCACGACTCTCGTTTCTCTCCGATTACGAAGAGAGAAGTGAAAGATTTAAGCTGCTCTGTGTCATTACTTGCGAATTTTGAAGCTGGTAGTGATGCATTAGATTGGACGATTGGAACACATGGAATTAGTATCGATTTTGAAGATAGCAGTATGAATATTTTCGGTTGGCATTTATTGTTAATGTAATTAGATAAATTAGCTCATCATGGGACTTATCTGCCTGAAATTGCAGTTGAGCAAGGCTGGGATCAAGAGGCTGCTCTGGAGAATTTAATCTCGAAAGCTGGTAAGGAATTTCTGATTATATTGTTTAATAATATGAACCGGATTTTGTTGCTACAAAAAAGGGTATGAAGGGTCTCTCAAGGACGTGATTGGAAATATTAAACTCACACGCTACCAAAGCTCAAGGGCAACGCTAGACTATAGCGAATATTTGAAGATGCGTGAAAATGTGACTGAACTTAATTAACAGAAAAAAAAAAGAGCATCCAATTAATGTATCTTTATATATGTATTCTTATTAAAAAGAATTTCAATTGCTTATCGTACAACAAATCCTACTTAGATGCTGAAATGTGAATTATCATTTCTGAAATTAGATTCATTTTGTAGCTAGCCTCTTCTTATCAAGAACTTCAAATAAATTTTATTGCTCCCGAAGGAAGACCCGTCAATGGAAATATTCCGGTGAACAATTAATAGGTGGGTTTGGCAATAATTCTACAGTCTCGCTTGACCATTTCAGAGACGTATTCCTCTCTCCTCCTTCCCTTCCTAAAGCAGGCATATAGTCTTGAATTACGTTTTTTAAGAGAAAGACAATGAATCCACTAAATTTTATAGTTCACAAGGATACAATGTTCGCATATCTCAATTTAAATTTTGATTAAAGCTCTTCCAGATGGATTTTGTCAAAAAACACAAGAAAGAGATCACCATCAGTGCCGGAATCGTAACAGCAACAGGGATTCTTGCCGGGTAAACTTGATAGCTTCTAGTCCACAACTCCCAATCACCTACTCCTTTAAAACAATACAGAGTTTGGCATCTGTTCTCCAAGAAAAGATTACCTCTAGAAACAGTCAGCTGTGTCTACGATGCCATTGCAGACTCAAACTTAGAAGAATATACTCGCATTGTCAAAGAATTCAGAAAAGGTCAGATCTTCGTCGTTTCCTTGGTCTTAGTTAAACTGCCATCAAAATAGAAAGGAGAGCAGCAACCAGTCCATCGAAATACGTTCAAGCATACAATCGCTTCCAAGAAAACTACACAAATGTTATGAAACAGTTGAAGCGAGAAGTATTGAAAGACCTGGATATCAGCGAAAAGCACTTTGATAGCTCTATTGAGTCTTATAAGAAAGAAGGAAACCAAGACCTTAAATTCATTCAGACTTCGTTCCGGCATAAAATGACGTAAATTATTTTCACTATCAACACATCAATAGTTCAATTCGCAACTGCTTCTTCTTATTGAAATTACGTCTATTCTCAATATAATGCTTTAACATTTCTCACTAGCGCTAAGATTCCTTGCGAAAATTCGCATGTAGGGGCGAGTTTCATGAAGGTAACGATGAGACAAATTGAATACCTTGTAAAAAATCGGGATGCATTGGTGGAATTTGCGTCGTTGCTTGTAACTTTATTCTAGCAATTGTCATCGAAAATACCATATTACCATAAATAGAAATCGCCTGAGCAGTTCCCTGGTCTCATCTGGGCTATGCTCAATGATCACGTCTATGAAGTTTTCAAACTTGAAGAGGAGGATCTCGCTGCGATTGTGAAAGATCGTCCAAGTATATACTATTAATTACCAAATTCGGCAGAAAATTTGAATTAATTAAACAGTAGAAGAAGTGAATGATCCTGACGTCATGAAGCTTGTGGCGAACCTCTTGAAAGAGATTTCCAAAATTGAAGAAGAAGGGAAAAAAAGAAGAACAAGAAAATAATTGTTGCAATCAGATGGTCTCATTCCAGAGAAACTATACGATCTCTATGAAAATTTTCGGGAGATTCAATAGTATCGATTTTTGGGGAGGAAAGTCCCAAGATATTCGATAAGTACCACTTTGATTTTACGTTTTCCGTGTATCGAATATATTCTATTTAACTGTCATATCTAATAAGCAATTTTTTAATGTCCTTTGGTACAAGAGAGAGCAGAGACAACATGTAACACAATATTTTAATTATTTTCTGGGTGGCTTTGAGGCTGATGGAGAAATAATAAACTCTTTTTCAAAATAAAATCACAATGATTCAACTATTACCCCTCGGTTACGTCAGAAAACACATTCACTCATCTTGTAATATGTCTAATGACTAAAACAATTTGAATTATATCACATCTTATATCTAGATCGAGACCCAATTTATGAAACGGTCTGTAAAAAAAGGTTAGAAATGAGCTCTTTTTCCGCTAAAAAGGTAACGTTTGACTCCAAAATATCCTTGATGAAGCCTCATTGGTTACTTCCCATCTGCCCTACCAGAGCAATTCTCGCCGAACAGTCAATGAATTTTTCAAATATCTAAATTTTTCAAATAAAGTTTATTAAAGAGTTTCTCCAGTATTGAGTCTCTGAGGAGTTTCAAATGCCTCCAACACTAGGAAGGAACGAGTACGATGAGATAATAAAATTATTAAAGGACGAAGAAAACCAGGATAAGTCAGAGCACCTCCAGAAACTGTTTATCATAGCAAAGCAGCGACCATTCGATTTCACTTCAGATGATTTGCTTGAAATCTTCACTCAGCTCAAAGCAATCATGCAAACTGAAAATCCAGCTATGACAGTTCAATGTCTCAACGTCATCCATGAACTTATTGCCTCCTATTCGAAAGACGCAATAGAAGGCTTTGGTTTAATATTGGAGATTTTAGTGCGATACCTTTCAGAAGTGACAGTAGCCATATTAATACTAACGCAGACAATGTGATTACCCTCTTTATAGCCGGTAAAGAAGAAAATGAGCGTCAAAACAATGGTCCTTTTCATGCAGAAAACAGAAGAGTGGGAAATGCTATTTGATGGGATCAACAAGTCTGGACTGAATTCGAAGGTAGAATAGTTCATTTCTATTGAATGTTGGACTGATATCTCTGTATTTTGATAGCTACCAAATAAGGACAGGATCATTGGTGCTATTGCTGAATTAATTGGAAAACAAGCTGAAGCCATTTTTAAATGTGGAGCTTTCAGAGTGCTAATTCAAACTCTTATTGATGGCTATGACGATGAGTTTAAGGATCAGCAAAAAAGCATTTCGAATGTAAAATATTGAAAAATTCAAACAGTAATTACGATTATTACATGGCTAGTTGATCGGGACACTGAAAAATTCGCATGGTTCTCAGTTTCAGGCTCTGATGGAGAAAATATCTCCTTCAGTGAAAGAAAAAATCGGGAAAATAGGGCAGGAAAATGGTGGTGGTGATTCAAGGAAAAAAGACTTGAAAGAAAAATTAACCAAAGGGCATCTTGAATCTGATTTCACTCAGAAAATCGTAACGCAATACAAATCAACGAGCAATGAAAGAGAGCCCAGAGATGCGGGACAACCACAGGTAATCGGCCGCAGCGGAACGTTCAATAGCAGCTCTCCGCTGAGGTCAGAGATAGGTGAAGGAGAAAAGGCTAAACTGCCGATGGAGTCGAAAATGTACGGGATATTCCCTGCGAAATTTATTGAAAACATGAATAACCAAGACGATTGGAAGGTGAGTCTTGTCAGCAGTGTAATTATTAAGTAATATTTCCTAGTTGCGAGCAGCTTCGATAGATGACATTGCGAATATCGTTAACGAATTGACAAACCTTCAGGCTTTAATGCCGCATTTTGGCCAATTCCTGAAATTTTTAATCAAGCTCACAAACGACTTCAATTTCAAGATCTCCATGACAGCATTAGGGATCCTGAACCGTATCTGCTCTCTAGCAACAGAAGCTCAGCTATCTTCGTTCAGTACTCTCATTGTTGAAGCCCAGATTCCGAAGCTGGGAGACAGTAAAATTGCAGTTCGACAAGTGACTTTTCAAAACTTACAAATTATAATGAAAGTAAGCATTAACAATGAATTGCCTTATGAATCCTGTTATAATTGTGTTTGCTTATCTTAGAAATGTGATTCGAGTATGCTACTGAAGACAATTCTAAAAAGCCTCAAAGAATTAAATTGGCATATCCGAGAAGAATGTCTCGTGCTATTGCAATGCTACTTCGCTGATTTCGCATCAGAGCTTGAGATCTCAGCTATCGAAAAACTGCTGCTCGAGGTTTTCCCTCTGCTAGATGATTCAAAGCCAAAGGTGAGATTTCTGCCGATTTGCATGGATTCTGATTTGATACAATTTCTCATAAAGGTGAAACTCGCAGCCATTGACACGCTGGCTACAGCTCTGAAGAGTTGGAACAAAGATCGCCAATTGCATAATTTTATCTACAGCATTGTCGAGCAGGATGTCTATCAAACTATCCTCAAACGAATTGAAGGTGCTGATACGAATTCTATTGGAGCGTTAGGTTTTTCGTTCAGCTACCAATATAGAACTAATAAGCTTTTCCTCAGATGAAGCTAATAACACGTATTACACCCAAGCAAGTTATACCAAAACTCGTACCTTAGTAGGCTCAAACAACGAGTTTAATGGAGGAGGAGGAGACTTTACTACATGTTTTTTACAATGAAAATTATCTTTATCTAACGCTTTGTTTTTTGTTGCAATAGACTCTGCTACACCCACTAGAAGATCGTCTCTTGGTAGATCGCCATATATCTATGAGGTAATATAACTGGCTTTCCCACTCGGTGATAGTATTTTCCTAGAATTCTACAGCAAACCGCCCTACCCAAGGAAATACAAGCATAGACAATTCACCAGGTCTTAGAACAAAGTATTCTTTTCGCAAAATTCCTCAGTTAATTTAGCTTTTACCAGCACCAATTTTAATCGTCCGCCCACAGACACCAGTTACTCCCAAAAGTTTCGCTCACCTGAACAACAGACCTACTACTTCTCTCGAGAGTCACAATCCATTTCTAAGTCGAGGCATGGAGACAGAAGCGCTGACTACGAGAGGTCCGAGTATAGCAGTAACGGAAATTTTGCAGTGATTCCATTAAAATCTTGTTGATAGGATACTCTGAATCTAGTGATTATAATACCTTGAGATCTCAAAGAGCTGGAAAAGACAGTTCCGTTGTTAATTCAAGTCAAAATGCAGGGAATCTTCCAAGCGTTAGAAGAGCTGGCAATGAACCAAGCACAGCTTCTAGCTCGAGGTCAAATTATTCGAGGAACCCTCAAGCCGGCTATAATATGAATTCATATGAAAGCTCGTTCACAAACATAACAGAAAAAGTGAAATATAGTGCATCTATTCGTCAGCATAGTCTTGAGCAGCAACGAACGAGAACCGCAAATGAACCTCCAATGCAGCGTTCTTCTGAAAAACCTCGAACATTCACTGCAATTCAAGAAAATGAGACTTTGAACCCTCAGCAACGTGACAGCGGGTTGAGGAGCAAGATGTTACAGCAGCAATTTCTGGAATATGCCGTCACAAAAAAGCCTGAAGAATTTGACGATGGGAAGTTCGAGGGAGCTTATGAAGACCTTGCGAATGGCGAAACAGCAGCTTTCGAAACAATCGAATCAAGGAGGTAACATTTCATGTGAGTGAGTATGCGATTAATATATTGAAGTGGAACACGGGGAAATAAAAGGAGCAGTGCTGTAAAGTCTATGACACAAATTGATGAAACCGAAAGCATGAATCAACCGATGAGACATGCGATCAATGCGAATAAAAGGGTGTCAGCACAACCGGTCCAAGCTACTAAGAATGAAGATTTCTCCGAGGACCCAGAGCCTCTTTACAATGCAATGAACAGAGAAAATATTAGCAGAACGCTTAATCCGAGATCCGATGACAGTGGTATTGAAGAGATGCGAAATGCCTTGAACTTGAATAAGCCGAAGAGTCAGCAAAGTCATCGAAGGACTACATCGCAACAGCCAGCAAACCACGAAGCAATAGTAATCTTTTAGATGAGGTTTTTGTAATAAACATCGAAAACCAGACAAAAAACGAAAATGAAGAAGAGGATGATGAGGCGCTTGAAAGGAAGGCCAAAGAGAGGTTCAGGACACCTGATAGCAGGCCGCTCAGACCTCCATCTGGAAAACGGAAGGTATTATTTCAGCAACGTCAATCCATCTTTACTTTCCTTAATCCCTAGATCTTCAACGCGAAAACCGAAGTACCTGCGACCCTATCCAATAAGATTTCAAACATCCCAAATGAAACGATCCAGAGAGTAGCGGGCTTGATTACAAAAAGAAAAATTATATTGAAAGAGAAGAGCTTGAGCCCATTGAAGGGAAAGTAGAAACTGTTTTTAAAAAGATTTTGCTGGACATAAAGAGTATCTCCTGACCCTCTCATATCCTGAATCATCTCCTATGTGTTCTATTATTAGCTGACGATTGGTCCAAACAGTTCGATGCCATGAACGACTTTAGACGAATAATGAAACATCACAGCAATTCACTCCCCGCTCTAGGCTATGGCATCCCCACCCTCACTCAGGAGATTCTCAAGCTAATCGAGTCGTTGAGATCAAGCCTGGCAAAGAACGCAATGATGACCCTCACGGAAATGTGTCAAGAGCTGAAAAAACAACTGGACCCTGAGCTGGAAACCATCCTTTCCAAGTTAATCAAGAAAGGAGCAGATACAAACACTTTTATCTCTGAGGAAGTGAAAAAAGCGCTCATTGCGATCTGCCAAAACTGCTCTGAAGGAAGGATAATCTCAGTCCTGCTAAATTTGAGCGGGCTCAAAGCTGTCGCAAGCAAAGCTAACGTGTGCTTGTGTATGGAAACAGTTATTGAAGCCCAAGAAGTCAGATTTGCTCAGGTGAGAGACTATGACAAAGCTATTGTATGCCTTGGGAATTATTTGCTTGATGGCGCTTTGGAGGTTAGGAATGCAGCAAAGAAGGCTTTCAGCGTTCTGGTGGCGAATGCGATGAACCGTGCAGACATCGAAAAAATTCTACAGAGAGGCATGAGCGAGCTAAACTATTCAAAAGCTGTCGCCGTGATTGAGAAGATGGTGTCAGAGCAAGGAGGGACCAATACTGCATACATGAACCAAACGCAGCCATTGATGAGAACGACGATGAAAAAGCCCACTCTTCTGAAGAAAACGACGACTATCAGAGAAAGCGAGAGTAAGAAGGCCAATGAAGAGTTGCAGGAAGAAACGAAACAGCAAGCGCCACTTGGCCAAACTCAGGTAATGGCGGCAGGAGAGAAATCAAAAGGGAAAACTGCAACTAAACTAGCTTTTTTCAAAGAAGGAGCAGAATTTGACCTCTTGCCAAATTACTTCACACAGGCAGAAAACAATGGTAATGCTTTGATTTTCGATGAGTGACTGATAAATTGCGATAGACTGGAAATCGAGGTTTGATGCTGCGGAGTCGCTATCTGGATTCGCTATCAGAAATGCCGAGAATTTACAGAAATCTAAACATATACTAAAGTTTTTAGATTGCTTCGTTAAACTATTAACCGACAGCAACAACAAAGTTTCCCTTCAGGCAATAAATTCCTTCACTCCAATTGTCCTTCCGCTCAAGGTAGGTTCACGCTGGGATTGAATTTCCTACTGTTAATGCTATTTTTAGAACTCGATTGAAAGGAACGCTCCCACTGTCATCCCTCCAATCGCCAACCTGCTTGCGTCTACCAATGGAAGCATTAAAAACGCAGCTGATAGGCTATGGAATGCAATGATTGAAGGTCTTGATATTGGTTTGATCATCGGTCCCATTGCGAACAGTTTGGTCTTTTCGAACATAAAAGTCAAAGGCTGTATATTAAATAAACTAATAGGTAATGACCATCATCATTAGAGATGAAGGAACTAACGCATTGGTGGAATTTGATAGAAATTGCTGAAGATATTGCGCAAAACAACCCGTTGATAGTCACTAAAACATTAATACCTTCGGTGATTAAACTCCTCGACGAAAATAAAGCAGAAATCAAATTTTCAATTCAGAAACTGCTGACTGCCCTGCATTCGGTGATGAAAAACAAGCTTTTTGAAGGCATCCCCACTAATAAAGTCAAACTTGTGAAAGATGCTCTCGGAGTCTGACAGGTCAATCGATCTTTGAAAATCTACTGCCACGTGATTTTCGTAGAAAATCCGCCTCATATCCATGACGAGGAGTACTCATTGCTCATAATATTTTATATTGAAGATTCAAATGTAATGTTTCATTCGCTAATTGTACCATTAATTGTAATGAAGTTTGTGCTATGTTAATCTCCTGGACTACACAAACTGCTCTTTATCTATTTAAAAGCCTGTTAGACCTTTCAAAACACGATAATCTTGCTTTTAGCTGCAGTTAACTTAGTCTTCGGTCTTCACAAAACTTTTGCCATAAAATCCATAAATGGAAGAATTTCAATTCGATTTACTGAATTTTCTACCATTTTCCCCTCCGCAATCGCAATTGATAAACCGAATAGGACTTCCCAGCTGAATAAGCCTCGCTTCTATGATTAGAATCGAAACTCTTCCAAAATAGACTCGGAACAGGTGCTTCTTGAAATTTCTCAAATTTTCATTACTGGCCTTACAAGGGTAATTGCTAAAAAAGTGATTAAGGTGTTTTAGTTGAATTTATTTAGAAACAACAAATTTAAATAACTTTTCATTCGAGAAAATTGAGGGAACTCTTCCAAAAAGTTTTCAATGGAAATGAACTTGAATATCGTCAACGCCGGCGAAACCCGCGATGAACTGCCCACAAACAATCATCTACAGCTGCAATCGAATGGAAACGATGAACACGAAAATAATCGAGGTTTCCATCGATCCGATGAGATGGTCAATCCGAATATGATGCAGCTTGGAATAAACCAGCAACAGCAGGGAAGGGAAGTTCAACATACTGCATCGTCGAAAACAGGTGTTGAAAAACTTGGCGAATTCAGCGGCATTTTTATCAAACAGAGGTTTCTTATCAAAGAAAACCTTACAGGTTGTGACCAGGAAAACCAATATCAGGTTTTTAAACTTCATGAGGATGGTCATAGCAAGATGGGTAACCCGATTTTCAAAGCAAGAGAAAAAGCGGGGTTTTGGGTTCGGCAATGCTCTTTTCCAAATTGCAGGCCTTTCGAAATACGGTTAAACTATTTAGAATACGACAAGGCTATTTTATTAACCGAAAAACCTTTCATTTTGATGCAACGACCACGCACGTGTACCTTTCTATGTTGCAATAGGCCAGAAACTACCCTCAAGTACGTTGAAAACGGTGCTGATGAGGATCTGGGAAAGATTCTTCTGCCTTGGACGTGCTGGGATTATCACGCAGATGTCCAGGATGCAAACGGTTCATTGAAGTACAAAATCATTGCGAATTGCTGTCAGCTCGGTTTCTGCTGCCAATGTCCGTGGGGGCCGTGCCAGCATATCCGGTTTGATGTTAAATCGCCTATGGGTGAGCATATTGGGACGCTGGAAAAATACTCAAAAGGGTGTATAAAAGCCTCTTTGGAGGATTCCAGTAATCTTGTTTTCAAATTCCCAGAAAATGTAGACCTCAAAGAGAAAACCCTTCTGCTGGCCGCGGCGGTATTCCTTGATTTCAGGTTTTTTGAAGAGAAACCTGTACATGAACAATAAAAGTTAAAGAGATTTCTTTGCTTTTTTATGAGGAGGGGCGGCTTAAGAAGCCGTTGGATGGAAAAATAAATTATTTCAAGTCACTACACCCGCGATATCTGCACATCTGTTCTTTTTTGTATATGAAAATGTGTTATAGGGCAAATTTAGTTAGTTTAGATTCTCGAAATTGTTGGGGAAAAGTGTTCAAAAGGAAAAATAGTCTGCGATTCTGAACAATCTCAGGTCGTTAGTCATTATGTTCTTTCTTTCTCGCCATGCCTGGTGATTTTCTAAATAGAGAGCTAAGTGGATTGAAATTATATTCATAGTTATCTGTTCTTTTTGTAATAGCAAGGCTGTTCAGTCCTTACTTCAACGCTATTATGTTGGTAGAATGAACCTGATAGATAATTGCTGGTGGGATTCAAACTGATTTTCTTCCTTACTATCGATACAAGGAAATGCATTAATGCTATTATTGATTTTAATTTTCAAATCGATACTAATTATAATGAGAAAATTGAAAAAATAGTTTGATTATATCACTTGCTCTTGTGTAAAATCATTCAATATAATAAATTTTTACTATTGAATGTATCGGTAATCATAGGATATAATTCTTTTGCGCTCAATTGGTGTACTGGTTCACCGCGTATGCTTCCATTGTTGGCTCTTATGAAATAAATGTGCTACTTTCTCCTTGATATAAATTAGACTTAGAAAGACTCAAAAAACTTTAATAGTACTGGGCGCGTATGTCAAACAAATTTGTTGCTCTGCATCAATAATAGAATTCGATGAGTTTTTAAATGTGAATTTATTTACAAAATGTTTTAAATTTGTAGTTTTAACTAAACAGATATAGATATGAAAGAGCTTGTTTCCTGACCCTTTCAAAATAAAGCACTAGTTTTTCCGGTTTAACTTGAATTAACTACTCCTTTCAATCTAATTGTACTAATGCATTCATTGAGTTTCTTAATTTACTCGAGCTTTGTATTTCTCCTGCACTTTAACTTCTTTTACTAGAACGAAAAACTATCTATCACCATCACCATCACTTATTACTACCGTCTACTTTCTTACTCTCTATTGATCTCCTCAGAAAAGCCTCCTTCTCATCAACACTCACTCTTTCTCTTAACTGCCTAATTCTCGAGTGAAACGAAAACTTTTCTATTGGCCATCGAGCTAACTGAAATTTTTTTATACTAACCACACTACGTACAAATAGACCTTTGCTTGTTGATTTTATCATAGAGTAAGACACTTATGTATCTCAATTCTGTATCTAACTCGTGATGACAAGTTTAAAAAATTAATTCGCGAGCTCTTGAGTGGTTATAATAATCACCATGGTCATAAACTTTCAAAAATAAAATACGTACTTAATTTGTTAGAAACTACACGAAAACTTAACTACTTAACTAAGTTTTTACGGCCATGCGTCCAAATCAGTTTGACCAATATAGCTCCGGGCAACCAGACCACAGTAACTCACCTTCTCCACCACCTCTAATCCCTCCTCTGCCTAGTATCCAATCTCAATGATTCACAAATGATGCCATTGAGAGTTCCTTTGCAGAATCAACAGATTCAAAAGTCTTATGCGATGAACACTAGCCACGATATGTCATATCCTGACGAATACTCCAATTATAACGATGCGCCTTACCCTAACTACAATCAATATGGTCCTCAAAACCCTCGAGGTTCCCAAAGCATGCGAGAACCTCAACAAATGGGTGGTGCGCCTAATTACTCTCATCAAATGGCAACTCCTAAAGCAAAAGCAGTCAACCCGCCGAGTACTAAGCCTCATAAGCCAAAAACATTTCAGGATACATTGGACGGGCTCTTCAAAGGATTCAAAAGGCCTCATTTTGAACGAATTTTGATTAATTTCGGTACCGGAGTGATTCAAGACCCGAAATACAAGTACCCTACCAACGTCGTTCGAACAACCAAGTATTAGCTTCTTCCCATTGCATCTGCGATTACTCATCTGCACTTGGATAGATACAACTTGATCACGTGGTTCCCGAAGTCATTATTGATCCAATTCAAGAGAATAGCAAATATTTACTTCTTAGTTGTGACCATTCTCACCACCATGTCTTTCTCGCCAAAGGTACCAACCACATGCGCTTGCTTTTTCGCTTATAATTCATAAAAAAGATGCCCCAATCGCAGATTATGACTTTTGTCCTCGTGCTGTTTTTCACCATGCTGAAAGAAGGATACGAAGACTTTCAAAGATACAAGCAAGATAAGGAGGTTAATAATAAGAAAGCCACAGTTGTTACCGGAGGTCATACGGTGATAAAAGAGTGGAAGGATGTAGAGGTAGGCGAGATATTGAAGGTCGTCAAGGACGAGTCGTTCCCGGCTGATATGCTGCTCTTGCAATGTTCGGCAGAAAATGGCATAGCGTTTGTTGATACGATGAATCTGGATGGAGAGGTATAGTGAAGAAGCATGGGAAGATTAACAGGATTTTTCTTTTCATATTAGACGAATCTGAAAGAAAAAGCCACGATAAAGCAAGTCAAAGGCATGCCTCCTAAGGAAACCGAGAATTTGCATGGCATCATAGAATGTGAAGGTCCAAATGAATATCTTGACACATGGGATTGTAATATCAGATGTGACAGACTTGGACGCGAGGCGATTTCGTGCAAGTAAATCTTTTATCAGTGCCTTGGCAGAGAAATAATCGTATTTGTAGCTTCAAACAACTACTGCTGAGAGGAACGATTCTTCGAAACACTGCTTTTGTCTACGGAATCGTCGTATATGCCGGCCACGATACTAAATCGATGAAAAACTCAAAAAATCCGCCTTCGAAAATGAGCAGTGTGCTGAAAAAAATGAACAAAATTCTCAATTCAGTGTTTTTGTTCCAAGCGATCATTTGTGTCTCCTTTGCCGCAGCAAGCGTGGATTGGCAAAGTAATAACGCTAAGAATCACAGCTACCTCCAACTGGTAAAATAATTACGGCTTCTATGGTTAACTTCGGCTTATCCCAGGAAGACGACGTCGGTTTCGGTACTTTTATTGTGAGATGCTTCGTTTTCTTAGTCGCATACTCCCATCTGATTCCAATCTCTTTATACGTTACCTTGGAAATTTTGAAACTTATGCAAGCTACGTTTATCAAAAGTGACCGCGATTGCTACTATGCTCCGCTCCAGAAACCTGCAAACGTTAAAACTTCCGACCTAGTCGAGGAGCTTGGGCAAGTCGAGTTCATTTTCAGTGACAAAACGGGAACGCTGACCCAAAACGTCATGGAGTTCAGAAAATGCTCGATTAACGGGAAAATCTACGGCGAATCCAACAGTGAGGTAAGGGTTTTCTCTATTATTTCGCTTCATCTAACCCAATTTCCTATTAAAGCCTCACAGTTCACCTTACCACATCAACAATGACCCCACTCCATACCTCGCGATCTCTCAAGAGAAGGAAACCGCAGATAAAAGAGCAATCATAAATTTCTTCACTATGCTTTCAGTCTGTCACACTGTCGTGCCTGGTAAAACCATCTTTGATAGCAATTATAAACTTTAACCCCATGGCAATTATTAGAGGTGGATCCAAAAGACCCTTCTAAAGTGAAATACCAAGCCTCTTCCCCTGACGAGCTTGCTTTGGTCGAAGGCGCGGCAGCAATGGGCTTCAGATTTATCTCAAGATCCTCTAACACATTCCAGGTGAAACTTTTCGACCACGAGGTCCTCGAATGGGAAACGCTATGCGAGTTTCCGTTCGATTCGACGAGAAAAAGAATGTCGTTGATCGTCAGACCACCTCATGGCAAGTTCTGCTACCTCATGACTAAAGGCGCCGATTCCATCGTTATTCCTCGTCTAAAGGTCAGTCCTCAGGTTCTTACTACTATGAATTCGCATCTCAGCAAATTCGCTGTGGATGGGCTTCGAACGCTGGTTTTGGGTCAAAAAGTCGTCCAAGATCAAGACGTTAACGCTTTCATAGCCAAGCTAGAGAAGGTCAAGACCTCAAATGACAAAAATAAGGAGCAGATCCTGAACGATATGTATGACTCGTGGGAACAGGACCTCGATTATCTTGGATGCACTGCTATTGAAGACAAACTTCAGGATGGGGTGCCAGAAACGATAAATACGCTCATGAACGCTGATATTCGTATTTGGGTGCTGACTGGCGATAAACAAGAAACAGCTATCGAAATCGGGAAAAGCTGCAAGCTGCTGATGCCAGGAATGGATCTCTGCATCTTATCCTCCAAAACGAAGGAAGAATACTTCAGCAAGCTTGATAGAGCGTGCGCTGAATTTGTAATGATCAAACTATTTTCTGAGTAGGTTGCTAATAAACCATTTTTTTTTTTTAACAGAAAGTGAATCTTAAAGACGCAATTCCCGCACTGGATACCCTTAGCAAGCACTTGACGAATAAAATGTGTTTGGTTATCGATGGGTCTACCCTCGCGTATGCTCTGGAGGGCGACCAGATGGCTCGAGCAAAGTTTTTCAGGTTGGGATTACTCGCGAACTCTTGTATTTGCTGCAGAGTGTCTCCCAAGCAAAAAGCTGATGTAAATTACCAACGGCGATTATTTTGTAATAATCCTCTCTGCAATTTCCAGGTCGTCGCCTTAGCCAAGTCTTTTGGGCCTTGGATTACTCTCTCGATCGGTGACGGAGCGAATGATGTGTCCATGATCATGGAAGCGCATATCGGAGTAGGTATTTTCGGTAAAGAAGGAACACAGGTAACTCCATATTCTCTTATCATGGTATTCTAAAAGCAATAAAATTAGGCTGCTCGATCGGCTGATTTTGCCATTGGTCAGTTCAGATATCTCCAAAAGCTCTTGTTGTGTCATGGCCGATGGGGATACAAGCGTATCTCAAATTTTATCAACTACTACTTCTACAAGAACGTCATCGTGGTGTTCACTGAGATTTATTTTGCGTTCTTCAACGGGTTCTCCGGACAAATTTACTTCCCTGACTGGCTTCCTATGCTCTATAACTCCCTCTGGACCAGTTGGCCTTGCATCTTTACCTATGCTTTAGATAAGGTAGCTTCCCCCTCTTTCTTCCTTTCTGAATGCTTATTTCTCATTCTATCTCTAGGACGCTAACGTTGAGTACTCGTATAAATATCCCAAGCTCTACAAAGCTGGTCCTCTCGGCTACTACTTCAATATGACTACTTTCTGGAGTTGGATTGCTTATGCTGGATTCCACGGATTCATCAATTTCTGGCTCCCTGTCTACGTAAAAACTCCAGTGATATTAGCAGATTTTAATTGTTTAAACGTAGGGAGTGGAAGGTGTGAACGATTCAACGGGACAAGTCAGAAACCATTGGTGGGTTGCGACCCTCAGTTTCTGCTTGATTATGCACATAATCACCGGAAAACTCTTCCTTGAGTGTGTTTTCTGGAACAAACTGAACCTGTAAATCAATTTTGTTACGATGTCGATGCTTACATATGTCTCACAGAGGAATTGGAATCTTTAGCATCCTGTTTTATTACCTCACGGTGTTTATCCTCTCAGCCGGACCAATAGCCAACATGTTCCAGCCTCAGCTTAACGGTATGATCTTCAGCATGCTCGGAAGTCCAAGAGTAACTTTTTTTCCCCTTTATGGAGTTTGTTAAAGCTAATTCTCAATCACTAGGCTTGGATCGTGCTGCTTTTCGTGCCATTCGCAGCCCTCGGACCTGATGTCCTCATGTTAATTTTCAAGAAAGTTATTCGTCCAACTCCTGCTGATAAGGTCCTGCGCATACAGAAACTTGAAGCAAATAAAAGGCATGTGATGCCTGGAAAAGCTGTAAAAACGAGCGTTCCTATCCCCAAAAAGCTCCCTCTTCAATAAAACCGGTGGGATTTCGATGTGTTATATCAAATGATAATTTCTTTATGAAATACTTTTTTCTGGTTGAAAAATCAACAGTTACTTCGGAATATCCAGCGGACTCTTACTCAAGTTATATAAACTAAATCCTAATTTTGAGCTAGCGATAGGTTCGATTACACGTGTCTTTTTGACTCTTATATTTCATGAATATTGATTATAATTCCATCAATAGTGTTTGTAACAGTTCGAGTTTGAGTTCGCTGAACCACGAATTGCATACAACGAGCTTTATAAAGTAATGACTGCGTTTTTGTTCGCATAGGAACCTATTGGATAGGAAACCCGTTTTCTCAGCTGAATGAGGAGTAGAAAAAAGAAAAATAAATAGAGGAGCACTTGAGCAAGTGATCGAAAAACAGTGAAATTATAAATATTCTTATGAATATGATGAGATAGTAGATTTGATGGGATTAGTAAACCCACGGCAGAATTTTCCGAGCAACTAAGGATCCGTAGGCTTTGAGGTTTCTACTCTCTGCGGTTCTAAGAGCAAATTGAGATACGTGAATTGCGTGTCTTTCTTCTGCCTATGCGATCTTAATTCCCTCGCTGTCCGTTTCTCTGCTGAATTAAAATGATCAGTGAGCGTGTTGAATGTGAGCCCGCCTCCTAGTCTCTGAGACAAAAACTCGTTTTTAAATTTGATCCTGGGGTTTTCTATCCACTCCGTCCCCTCAGTCTTTTCGGGAGTCTTAGACTGAAGTCTTTGGGAACGGCGAATCAGCTGGCCAAACTGATGTATGCCTCTATAGTGCGTTTGAACGTCTTTATCCTTTGGATTTTTCAATTGTTTCGGCTTATCGCTGATCGGAAATTTCGATGACGCTGTCAATGCCATTGGATCTTTGAAACCAGCGTCTTGTACAATGCTAATCGTTGACTGATCGAAATCGGGAAATGGCGAATTATCTTCAAAAAGACTCGCGCGAGTCGCGCGTTGGCTTGTTCTACAACGCGGAGCCTCGTCGAATTTCAATACGATCTTCTTCACGCTTTGCGGTCGCTTGCTCTCAGTAATTATCCGAGTATTGAACGATTTCAGCGAAGAGCGGCGAGAAGGGTGCTCCGCGGCAGCCGATTCTCGAAAGCTGGGCGGAAGGATGTTAGTCGGCTCTCCTGGGATGCTTGGCATGCTTCCCTTTCGTATATTTTCCATTTTGTCGCGACTTCGGCGATTGAAAATCACTTCCAAGTTATTCTGAGCCAATGACTTGGAATAAGACACTGACCGCTGCACCACACGAGGGCCTTCGTGAGTAACAGGCCGGCGCCTCGTCTCAGGCTTGAAGATATGTGCTCTTGAAAGAGGAAACAAATCGAGGATTACTGTCTCGTTTTTTTTCCTCTCGCTACTCTGTTCTTGCCTCGTTCTTCTCGCAGAATGCGCAGTTACGACGTTTCGAATCTGCGAGATGAGAGCCGTTCGCGTTGTATCTTGTTCATTGTGGGTAAAGTCCGAAATAGGCTGAGAAGGGCCTTGGTTGCCGGCTAATATAGTCTGTTGATTTCATTTGGAACGAGATAAACAATACCTATCCAGAGCGATTTATCGTCCGACCGAAGAACCCTTTGGAAGGGTTTTTCTCTGAGAGCATGTGGGTGATAGCTCATTCTTTTTAGAAGAGGAACTAACAAGGGTTTTTAGAAATTGGAGGAAAGGTTAATTCCTTAAGCTCGAAATCGAGAGATTGGTGAGTGGAAATACAATAATTTTATTTAATGATGAGAATCAAGATTTTGCTTAAATACGGGAACTAAAGCTATCTTCATCTTCTTCTCTCGCCCCTCATTATACTCAGAAGGTTGCTTTCGCTGAACTGCCACGTTTCAGAAGACACAGGAACGAGCTAATTTTACTTCACCAAACATACGCGTGGAGAATAAAGTCAAAAAAAAAAACTGGACAAAGGTTGAATGTTTGCTCGCTAACAACTGGGGTTTGAAACAGATTAGCTATGTCTCTGTCATTTCAGGGCCATTTCATCAAGATTCTCCACATTAACAAGTCTATTTCGCTAAACGGCCATTCTCAGTGAAAATTCAGGTTTTAGAATCTCCGCCGCGTGTATTAGTGTCTCAACTGAGATCACTACACTCGTAAGTTAAGTATGTTCCTTCTTTGCTTGAATCTACGAATAAATGTCCAATCTGCTGGGAACAAACTTTTTATTTCCAAAATAAGCATTCCTTAATTTTTTTGGGTTGATGGACAAAAATCCTAAGTACTGGTTACCACTGATAGCAAAATCTCACTATTTTGCTTTTAAGGTGACAAACACCATTTTCTCTGATATACTTTGAGTGTTTGTAATATTCACTTTTTCGCCCTGGCACCCACCGGTCTTCTACGGTGCATGTGTCCAGCGGGTTATTGATCTTGTAGGATTCATGCAGTAAGTAAATTCTGTTCATCATTTCCAAATGTACCCAATTATCTTGATTATAATTCTCTGCGATCCCTTTTTAATTAATAGATAATAAAAATTAAAAAGTGTTCATGTTGCGTCCAGAGAATTTTTTTTACGCTGATGAGTTATAAATAATTCAATTTAATATCACCCGTAATAAACACATCGCCTACTTAAACTGTAACACATGTCAGACGAGCCAAAAAGACCGCTAAACAGGCGTCTTGAAGCCTTGAGAATGCAAGTGAAAAGTAGCCTTGCCTTCTTTACAGCTGTTACAACGCTTTTTTGCTATTATAGACACGCTCTTTGAAGCTACAACCGAATGTTCCTCGCCTAAATCATTGAAGCAAGCGCTCTCTTCCCAAGGCAATGCGCCTCAGATGATGAGAAAGCTTCCTCCTAAGATCGAAACGACTGTCGAAGAGTCAAATCCCTGCTTTGAACAAGGGAAGTGGAGAAAAATGGGAGAAATTACCCAAAGGAGGAACTTTGAAATGATGAGATCGAACCTTAAAGGTACAGAGCCACATATATCTTCGCTTACGTACGATACCTTAGCCCTTGTGTTCGGGAAACCCGATGTCAGCCCCACAAAATTCGGTAACGAAGAGGCTAATAATCAAGATAACTCAAATAATGGTACGAATAGCTTCTCATTGTGATAGCTTACATCTTTTTACCCACAGAAAACGCGAAAGACCAGCTGAAAGAACACCGAACGCTCGATATCGCCGAGATTAAGACCGCTGACTCTATTCATAGTCCCTATGGTGCTCGAGATGAGAGTCCAGTTTCCGACACTGTAATCGTGCATTCTCTCATTCCATCCAGAAATGTACAAAATTCCCTTGAGTGTGATGGTGTAATAATGATTCCTGTTGCCATTAGCAATCCAATGAAGAACGAAAAGAAGCTTTTGAAATTCGACCTGTTGTCCTTGTCGAGCAGCCAGATGCAGAAATTGAAGACGTTACGCCCAGAAGCCATCAGATTTTTAAAAAATTCAACAGCTTCCAGGACACAGAGGATGCTGAGCGCACCTCTGAAGACGCAAACATATTTTACATTGAAAACAAATTCCATGAGTTGTACCATGAAATGGAAATCCTTGGAGAAGGAACCTCAGGAGTCGTGAAAAGGTGTGTGAAGGTCGCGACTGACGAGGAATTCGCTGTGAAAATCATCAATTATAAAGGCGATGACGAAATCAAAACTTTGGTTGTGCGCGAGTTTATGAATCACAGAAAGCTCAAACACAAGAATATTGTGGCGGTTCATGAGCTTTATATTGATACTATGAGGAATAAAATCTACACCATCATGGAACTCGTGAGGTGTCGAGAGATGTTCGATGTTATTCAAGAGCTCGGGTCTTTTTGTGGTAATTTGACTGAATTTAGCGAGGTAATAACGTGTTTTTCTTGAACAGAGGCTGATGCGTCGAGAATTTTCAAACAAATTCTCCTTGCGATACAGTACCTTCATAGTAACGGCGTCTGCCATCGTGATCTAAAACCAAATAACATCCTCGCGTCCAATGGTAATTGACATGTCGTTGTGAATAAAGCATATTCATAATGAAATAGATGGCAAAATTGTTAAAATAACGGACTTCAATGTTTCGAAATTTGCTGACAAGAGCAAGAAGCAATACACAGGGCTGTCTAAAGAAAACTACAAAATGTGGACATATACAGGAACCATTGCTTTCACAGCACCAGAAGTTCTTGCAGATACAGAATATACGTAATTTAACCTACTTATTCACACAAAGCTAAACCCTCTTAGAGAAATGGTGGATGTGTGGAGTGCTGGATGCGTCCTCTACACGATGCTCTGCGGCTATCAGCCTTTCGAAGCGGAATAGTACTATTTCTTATCACTCTACGGAGAACCTAACCCTTTAACAGTTTAAAGGATTTAATCGACAAGATTATCGCTGGAGTCGTCGAGTACAAGCCTGAGCATTGGTCTAAGATTTCTCCTGAAGCAATCGATTTGATCCAAAAACTCCTCGAAAAAGACCCCAAGAAACGTCTCTCTCCTTCCCAGGCTCTATCTCATCCCTGGATTGCCAATGTAGGCATTTTCCCTTTGTGTCCATTATTAATTTTTTAAACCATAGTTTGGAAAACTCTCTCGAACCAATATCGCTGATTTGACCGCCAATTTGAAAGACAACGCGAAAAAGAATTCACGAGCAGCTTGTCTCGCTGCAAGGACAATCCATAGTTCCTTGCTGCCGAAGAAAAAGAAGAAGAGCCCTGCAAAGGCTACAGTTCCACAAAAAGATGAAAAAATCAACCAAGAAATAAACATTGATGAGAATGATGAATTCGACGATTTAGAGTTTGATAAGTGCAATTCTGAAGGCCTCCGAACAAAAACATTAACTAATCTCAATCTGTAGCAAATCATGGTAACAAAAGTACTAAATTTTAAACATAAGGACGCTCAAAGCGGTTGAGATGAGCTCCTTATTTTTTTTAAACGATTTAAAAAACATTTTTTGATGAATCTATCTTTCTTTGTGTAATATTATCATCATTTTTTAAAAATAAACCTCTTGGTTGTTTTTATTTTTCTCTCCGTGGTCATGGACATTATGGAAACCCTTGAATTCATCAAAACTTGGCGATATAGTAATTTTGAGAGAGCAGTTTGGATGAGTCAGCGTGACTTGCTTTGAGAAGGAAAAATTAAATAAACAATCAAAAAAGAAAAATTCTATGTATCCAATGCAGTTCTCTTAAGGGCTAGGACGGGTGACAGTTAGGATAGGTAATATAAATTGAAACTAAGTGGGAAAATGTATCAATCTAGTTTCTTTGGAGTCGGGATGCTTTGTATGATCGTCTCATGGACAGCTTTCATTTGTCGCTGGGATTGTGAGTAAGTTAGGCCTGAAACAATTGAAACAATGTCATTACCATAAGTGCATCATATTTCTCTTTAAGATGTTTATACTCTTGATCTCTTTGGGAGAGCAGTTCATGGCCTTTTTTCAGTTGTATTTCTCTATTGTTCATGGTTGACTGTTGCCTAATAACAGAGTTTATTTAGAAATAATAACCATAAGAGACTCACAATTCTAACATCTGCTGCAATTTAGCAGATTTTAATGATTCTTCCCTTAATTTTTCCTCGAGCTCTTGAATTCTGTGCACAAGTGACTTCGGCTGTTCATCAAGATTATCTTTTTTTGTAATTTTGGAATTATACAGAATTTTATTCGAGCAGTATTACATTTATGGAACGAGACTGGTGGTCTGTTTTGTTTCGGAGGGGTTGCTGTTGGTTTGATCACAGATAAATTAAAGCTCATGTCGTTTGATATTTCTGGAGTGTGAGGAGTGGCGCTCTTTCGATCTCCTATGAAACTCGGATCGTCTATTTTCGATAACCTCATCTGATGCTTCAGCTCATTGTTTTCGCTGGCAATCCTCATCTTTTCCTCTGCAAGGGCCATTCGCTCTTTTTGTAAAGAGGTTATATGCTTCATGACTTCTTCAAACGCTTTTCTATTATCGATGTCTCTGCCTTCTTTCGTCTCACCTAACAGCTACTCATTTTTGATCAAAAACCGCTTTATTAATAAGCCTCTTACCTTCAAATAGGACAAATATATTTCATTAACTCGTCTATCCTGCTCAACGATAATGGCTTGGAAAGTCTCTGCTTGCTTTTCGAGCAAGAGACGCATATCCTCGAGTTTTTCTTCTGCGGAGGGCTCAACCTTCAACGTATTTGTTATATAATTCCACATGAATCAATAATACGCTTTTTCTTTCAGTTTCTGTTTTCGGTGGAGATCTCTGGTTAAACGTTGCGCTTTCTTGAGCCTAATTCACATTACATATTAAATGACGGAGTATCATTAGCAATTGTACTGTATTCTGAGGGAAGGATTGGTTTATTGTGTTGTTAGGCACTTTTTCAGTATATCTGATTTGAGACTCATTTAATTCCTTCTGCAGCTGGTTTATCTGCTCGTCTCTCGCAGCTAGCAGGTTTTTCAGTTCAAGCAATTCCTGCCACAAAGCAAAGAGTTAATCAATAAAACAAAGACAAATGAGTGTACGTTTGATTTGCTAGCGCTCTCCATATTCTCTAATTTCACCGTTTTTTCATGTAGCTCCTTTTGCAGCTGACTTATTCGCTCGTCTTTAGCCGCTGATTGGTTCTTCAGCTCAAACAGTTCTTGCTATAGCAAAGGATAGTCCATAATCATAATCATAACTGAATGTACTTTTAATCTTGTAGCACTCTCCATATTTTCGGATCTCACAGATAACTCTCTTTGCAGTTGGCTTATCTGCTCATCTTTAGCCGCTGATTGGTTCCTCAGCTCAAACAACTCTTGCTAGAGCAAAACATTAACTCACGAAAGTTATCATAAATGAGTGAACCCTTAATCTCGTAGCACTTTCCATATTTTCGGATCTCACAGATAACTCCCTTTGAAGCTGACTTATCTGCTCGGTTTTGGCCGCTGTTTGGGTCCTCAGTTCAAACAATTCTTGCTAAAAGAAAAGGGGAAGTGACTGAAGTACTTACAAGAAAGTATACCTTTAATCTCATAGCACTTTCGCTTCCCTTATCTTCGGATTTTATTGTTTTTTCATTTAACTCTCTTAGCAGCTGACTAATTCGCTCATCTTTGGCCGCTGATTGGTTCCTGAGCTCAAACAGTTCTTGCTAAAGCAAAAATGTGAGTGACTGGAATAGCCACCAAGGAATATTCACCTGTGATTTGCTGCCGCTTTCCAAACTTTCAAGCTTCATCGTTTTGTCATACAATTCTCTTTCAACCAACTCGATATTTCTTCTCAGATTGCCAGAGTACTCTTCGAGCTGAGCTATCCGCTCCTCTTTCTTCTGCGTCTCTTCCAGGAGTGATTTTTTCTCGTTTTCTAGTCTTTCAATATCATCCTCCTTCTTTATAATCACCGCCTCTTTCTCAAGCACTTTCTTCACTAACTCTAAAAAATTGCTTTCTCTTCGTAATTCATCGATCTCTTCGTCCTCCAGCAAACTTAAATTCACACGAGAGGACGCTTTTTTATCCGTTCCCTTTAATGGCGAAATCTTTTCATGGTCAATGCGATCATACTGCGGAACTGCCTCCCAAACTGACGAAAAATGCTTTTTTTGCAGTTGTTGCTGCTGTTGTTGTAGGTATATATTTTGCTGGTAGTCCTCAGGTGTCAAGCTTGAGAGTTTCAGCTTCCTCTTAACTGACTTCTGAGGGACTTTCTCAACGTTGTGAGAGGTTTTTTTCGTTAGATTCTCGTCTGTTGAGAGTCGGTGAATAGGCGATGGAAAATCTTTACAATGAAAAATCATAATTATCTGCAAGCGAGGTTTTCCCTTACATATGTTTCTTATATTCTTCGGGTCTTGGTATTTATCAATCGTTAACGTCTCAAGCGAAGAGGTGTTTAATCTCGCTGCTGCAACATTCTCCTTCTGTGGTTGAAGCGGCTGTCGACCTCCTTCGACTTTCTGACTTGCACTACCAGTAGGCACATTTGCTGACAAATTCCTTCGTTTGGTTTCCGGATAAGTGAAGACATACTTAACAAACTCTAAGCAATTCATTAGCAATTTTGCCTAAAGGGCGGTTTATTTACCATTTCCAAAACTCAACACATCGCCTTGCAACAGATTGATTTTTCGATCGACACTCTTAATGGGCTCACCATTCACAGCGGTATACAAATTCGCATCATAGATCCTTAGGTTAGCGTTGTTGGCGGATTCGAAAGTGATGCAAGCGTGTCTGAGAGCGACTCTGGTGTGCTAATATGCTCTGTTAATATGATTGGGGTCAAATGATGTACTGGTATGACTATATCGCAGCCTGGGTCTTTTCCAATGGTAATAATCTTTGATGTTAGAGGAATGATTTCTCTGTTTTGGCTTCGGAGGTAGCCAAGCTCGCTCATTTGCTGCTTAGTTTTCAATAAATTCAAGAATAATTTGCGGATTTTTGAAAGATCGTTAGGAATACCGGATTAACCAACCCTCCAATAAATTGAAATTATTCATAGAGAAAATTTCATTTGTTGATGAGACAAAAAGCAAAATGCCTGAACAATCAAATCATAGTGTTAGTCAGTCAGTGCTATTATTGCAAAATACGCTGCTAATTTAGACAGAAAAGAGACTTGAAGCTATCACTAAAATTTGGAGTTTTTCAGGTTTTTTTTCAAATTTCATGTTCTTGTAAATTCAATGACCACAAACAATTTTTTTGAAACTTTGTGAAAGAGAGTGGCAGTATTCTCAGTTAAATAATGAATATTATCATATAATTCCCTTTGCATTAGAAAATCAGATATAAACCTTTTACTGCTACCTTTTCACAAGAAGACATTTCTATGCATCAAAAGCGCAATCATCAGGATGTTGTTCGCAATAGCCTGAGCTCAGAGGGCCGGTTCGAACACCGATGTTTATTAGTCGATTGTTTTGCGCGTTCATTCTGATAAACCTATTCACGGGGTCACTACCTGTACAGTTTTTCTGCGACCACACTCTCTCTGCAAAAGCAACACCTCTTGGCCAGACCTTCGTTCCGACGGTGAAGTCATTTCCGATCTCATTCCACATAGCGAGTTCTGCGCCGAAGACATTTTTCCTATATTCTTCTTTCGTGATCAAATTGTCAGGCTCGAAACTGTAAATATGTCCCCAAGTGCTATAGGTACACCAGCTCTTGTTGCCCACAGGACTACCCATACCGCAATCGATGTAGAGATAATCGTAGTTGGATAGAATGAACTGATTATTCGGATATGTTGCAAAGCCTTGCTCCAAGCCAGAGCTGTTACCCCACCATTGAATCAAGTCTTTCTCTTCGAATTTCAGGTAGAGCGTGTCAAGGTTTGACCAGTAGATCCTTCTGGTCTGGTTGTCGACGAGGCTTTTTGATCTGTTGACAAAGTAGTTGAATACGTCCTTGGTGTCATTCAGCCCATGAGATTGCATGAAATCGTTAATTCCTGGAATTTTCTCAACACATCCTTGCTGGACTTCATCAGCGCCTATGTGCAAGTGCTTGAAATCTTTGAAATATCCTTTCTGGAAATCGTTATAGAGGTCTTGGAGGAGTTCGTAGGTTCTATCCTGAGTGACGTCCAGCATTCCGATAGGAATGCCCCAATAAGGGAAGCCTGGATCGAGGCAAGTGAGGTAGTTTGTCCATTCAGACGCTCCTCCCCATGATCGAGAATGGCTTGGGGCATCCAGCTCCGGGATAATAGCCACACCTCTAGCCTTAGCATGATTGACGACGTTTTCAACATCCTCTTTAGTGTAGATTTGATTCGTGCTGAAAGCTCCATTCGTCATATTTGGATGAGAAGGCATCTCAATAGGGAAACTGTCGCTATCAGTAATGTGCCAATGGAAGACATTGAGTTTATTGAGTGAGAGAGCATCAATGGTATGAAGGAGAGTTTCGACGCTGATGAAATGGCGGGCAGTGTCGATCATGATGCCTCTGTAAGGATAACGAGGACTGTCGTTGACTGTGATTGGAGTATTTCTAATCACTATTGCTCCATTGTCATTGTTGCTTTCCAATAGTTGTGAAAGAGTAGCCAATGCTCTCGTTAATCCAACGAAATTATCTGCAAATATCGCAGTTCCATTTTGACTTGTGTACAGAGTATAATTTTCCGAGGTGGTTCCAGGAACCATTGGGATCTCTTGAGGATTCCTCACGAAGATGTGGAAGGTACTACTGGTATTATTACTAATAGCAGCAATATATTTTCTTCCAAATCGAGTTGCTGTTGTTGTTGGAGGAGGAAAACGGATGGTACTTTGAGGAAGAGCGCCTGTTGTTTCCTGGCAATATTGGTTGAGTTGAACACTTTCAAAGAATTTTAGAGCGTCTGTGTAATACTCTCTGATCTCATTAGTTAGTGATGCTGCATGAATCTCATATGAAAGCTGGCAAGGGTTAGAAATTATGAGGGTTTCATTTCCTTGATCAATTGATTGAGGCATTGGCCACACATTTGGGACTGGGCTGGACCAAGTGCTGCTGAAAATGGCCACGAGAGCCATAATTACCATCATTCTTTGTTTCATTCCTAACAATTATCTCTGTTATTGTTTACTAACTCAAGCGCTGACAAATTTATCTTTTTCACTTTTTTTTAATTTCGCCAAATTAAATATCTTGACCTTTTCTAAATGCAAATTTTCTAATTCCTTTGATACATTCTTATAGTAATTTCTTTAGAACGGCTCTTAAATTGCAGTATCACAGTATCTAGAAATTCAAATATGAAGGTACTCTATTGCCTCTTACAGAACAATAAACGTATGAGTCAATTAGAAGCCACAATCATCAGGATGGTGCTCGCAGTACCCTGTGCTTGCAGGACCAGCTGGAATACCCAGACTGATGAGTCTGTTGTTCTGAGTATTCATTCTGATGAACATATTCATTCGGTCACTGCCAGTGCAATTCTTTGGTGACCACATCTTTTCAGCGAAAGCGATACCTCGAGGCCAGACCTTAGTACCCATAGTGAAATCATTACCAAGCTCATCCCACAATGCGAGTTCTCCTCCGTAGACATTCTTCCTAAACTCCTCCTTTTGGATGAGTGTATCAGGTTCAAAGCTGTAGATGTGTCCCCAAGTGCTGTAGGAAGACCAGCTATCATTTCCGAAATAGTTACCCATCCCAACATCAATGTAGAAGTAGTCGTAGTTGGAGAGGATGAATTGATTATTGGGGTATGTTTCGAATCCTTGTTCTAAAGTAGAGCTGTTGCCCCACCATTGAATCAAGTCTTTGTCTTCGAATTTCAGATAAAGGGTATCATAATTTGACCAGTAGATTCTTCTCGTCTCGTTCGCAACAAGATCTTTTGCTCTTTTCACGAAGTATGCGAAGACGTCTTCGTAGTCGTTCAAGCCATGAGCTTTCTTGAAATCTTCGATTCCAGGGATAGTATCTACACATCCTTTCACAACTTCATCAGCACCGAGATGAATATGTTTGAATTCCTTGAAATATCCTTTCTGAAGGTCATTATAAAGGTCTTGTAGGAGTTCATAAGTTCTATCTTGAGTGACATCAAGCATTCCCAAAGGAATTCCGAAATATGGGAAGCCTGGAGCAAGACAAGTGAGGTAGTTTGTCCATTCGGATGCTTCTCCCCATGAACGAGAGTGACTTGGGGCATCAAGCTCTGGAACAATAGCAACACCTCTTACCTTCGCATGGGCGACAAGCCTTTGGACATCTTCGCGAGTGTAGATTTGATTCTTGCTGAAAGCGCCATTAGTCATGTTAGGGTGAGATGGCATTTCCATAGGGAAGCTGTCACTATCTGAGATATGCCAATGGAAGACGTTGAGCTTGTTGAGTGAGAGAGCATCAATGAATTTGAGAAGAGTATCAACACTGATGAAATGACGTGCAGTGTCAATCATGATACCTCTATAAGGATAGCGTGGGCTGTCTTGCACCAAGATAGGAGTGTTTTTAACCATCGCGACTCCATTTTCGGTGGTCACTAATTGAGAAAGAGTGGTCATTGCTCTGGTGAAACCAACGTAAGTTTCTGCATCAATCTGAATTCCTTTTTCATTAATGGACAGACTATAGGCCTCAGAGGTCGTTCCAGGGACCATGGGAACGACCTGGGGATCTTTAACAAGGATATGAATCGCATTTTTCATAAATCTGGTGCTTAGTAGAGATGATGACCAGTAGAAATTGCTCTTAGGGAAATCACCCGTTGTCTCTTGACAATGCTCATTGAGTTGGATCCTTTCGAAGAACTTTACAGCTTCGGTGTAATATCCTTTGAGCTTGGTTGGAAGAACAGAATGAACTTGATACGAAAGTTCACATGGGTTAGATATGATGTAAGTTTCGTTGCCTTGACTAATTGATTGTGGCATAGGCCACACGTTTGGGATCGCGGATGACCAAGCTCCTCCTAGGATTGCTACGACAGCAAATAGTGTGAAGAATGTCTTTCTCATTCTAATTTCTTAAATTATTTTTTTTATTATCTTTCCGGCTCAAGCACCAATCGAATTAGAATCTGCTAAATTCCACTAACTTAAATACGTAGCATATCTCTCGCAAATTCCACTCAAAATACTTTGATAAAATTAAGAAATCATGATGGACAGCGAAGTGCTGTCTGTTCAATAATTAAGGGACTTATATAAGAACCATTATCAATATTCCCTGCTATTACATTATACGATTGAATCAATTACTCAAAACCACAATCATCAGGATGTTGCTCGCAGTATCCTGAGCTTACTGGAGAAACGGCGACTCCGATTTGTTGGAGTCGGTTGTTCTGTGTGTTCATTCTGACGAAAACATTAAGGCGATCATTGCCAGTAAAATTTTTGGGTGACCACATCTTCTCAGCGAAAGCTAGACCTCGAGGCCAGGTTTTGACACCTGTAGTAAAGTCGTATCCGAGTTCACTCCAATTTGTGAGTTCGCCTCCAAAAACGTTCTTTCTGTATTCTTCTTTGGTGATGATCGTGTCAGGCTCGAAATTGTAGACATTGCCCCAAGTACTATAGGTACACCAGGAAACATTTCCAAAATAGTTGCCCACACCACAGTCGAGGTAAAGATAATCAAAGTTGGAAAGGATGAATTGATTATTGGGGTATGTTTCGAAACCCTGTTCTAAAGTAGAGCTGTTGCCCCACCATTGAATCAAGTCTTTGTCTTCGAATTTCAGATAAAGAGTGTCATAATTTGACCAGTAGATTCTTCTCGTCTCGTTCGCAACAAGATCTTTTGCTCTTTTCACGAAGTATGCGAACACATCTTCGTAGTCGTTCAAGTCATGAGCTTTCTTGAAATCTTCGATTCCAGGGATAGTATCTACACATCCTTTCACAACTTCATCAGCACCGAGATGAATATGTTTGAATTCCTTGAAATATCCTTTCTGAAGGTCATTATAAAGGTCTTGTAGGAGTTCATAAGTTCTATCTTGAGTGACATCAAGCATTCCCAAAGGAATACCGAAATATGGGAAGCCTGGAGCGAGACAAGTGAGGTAGTTTGTCCATTCAGAAGCCTCTCCCCATGAGCGAGCATGACTTGGCGCGTCTAACTCTGGAATAATCGTAACACCTCTGGCTTTAGCGTATTTGACAATCTTTTCAACATCCTCCTTTCTGTAAATTTTATCCTTGCTAAAAGCTCCATTGGTCATGTTAGGATGAGATGGCATTTCCATAGGAAAACTGTCGCTATCAGTTATGTGCCAATGGAAAACATTGAGCTTATTGAGTGAGAGAGCATCAATAAACTTCAGAAGACCTTCAACACTGAAAAAGTGTCGTGCAGTGTCAATCATGATACCTCTATAAGGATAACGAGGACTGTCTTTGACTGTAATCGGAGTATTTCTTATCACCATTGCTCCATTGTCATTGTTGCTTTCCAATAGTTGTGAAAGAGTAGCCAATGCTCTCGTTAATCCAACGAAATTATCTGCAAATATCGCAGTTCCATTTTGACTTGTGTACAGAGTATAATTTTCTGAGGTGGTTCCAGGAACCATTGGGATCTCTTGAGGATTCCTCACGAAGATATGGAAGGTACTGTTATTATTACTTGTAGCAGCAATATATTTTCTTCCGAATCGAGTTGCTGTTGTTGTTGGAGGAGGAAAACGGATGGTGCTTTGAGGGAGAGCGCCTGTTGTTTCTTGGCAATATTGGTTGAGCTGAATACTTTCAAAGAATTTGAGAGCGTCTGTGTAATACTCTCTGATCTCATTAGTTAGTGATGTTGCATGAATCTCATATGAAAGCTGGCAAGGGTTAGAGATTATGAGGGTTTCATTTCCTTGATCAATTGATTGAGGCATTGGCCACACATTTGGGACTGAGCTAGACAAACTAGCACTAATGTGTATACTCACAGCTAAGAGAGCAAATATGATAAATGCTTTTTTCATTTCTAAGTTGAAAATATATTTTTATTCTGCTTTGGCTCACGTGTTTACATTATTAAAACACAGAGTCTATTGTTGTTACACTCTTAAAAACGGCCTTTCTTCCTTAGCGTAGGAAAAATAAGCATACATAGATAACTATGATAATTATCAAATAGCGCAAAACTTCTGCGTTCCAGCACAACAATTTCTTCAAAGAGGAGGAAAGTAAGCTCCTAAACTTATTTGCATTTTCTGTGGAAAAACTCGGTCAATTTCAAAATAAATCCTCAGAAAATAACAAATACCATACTCAACTCCATTCATTAATATTTCAACTTTCACATTTTCAGAAGAGATACTACATATCAGTAGCAGCTCACCAGTTAGGATATTGTATTCCCACTAGGCCTGTTACCTAACCCATTGAGTCGCGATTATTCGTATTCTTTTTATATAACAGATTCAAATCTATTACTCGAAAATCAATCTTAAATACGACCTTAACTCCATTTGCATGAACTATAACTTTTTTTCTTTACTCCTTTAATAATCACTATTCAATAATTGATAGAAACTAAGTCGCTTTTCTATATTGTTGTATTTCTTGTCAACGCAAAGCTCAAGGCCGTCAATCTAAAGATGTCTATTTCAGTCGCAATTCTCTACTTTTGAGGCCAGGGCTTTTAGGGTTTTACTCTTTAATTAACATTAACGTTAAAGCAAGATTCAAAAATTAATTTGAAACCAACTGACAGAATTTCAGTTCAACGGGCAGCTAAGTCCAAGATTCATAAAATAATCGATTCAAAACTACTAATTCATCACATGGATAAAACAAGAAGCGAAATCAGCTCATTGGCGTCTACTTTCCGAACACCAAAGGCCGACACTTTCAAACCTTCGATCACACTTGACAGACCTTCGGGATTTAACAAGGAAAATTTGAATCAATATGGAGACCTATTGCCCACCAAGAAATACACTTCTCCCAAGTTCGAAGTCCAGCCTCTCACACAAAAAGTCTCAGCATTAGACCGACGCAGCTTTAATTTTGAAAATATGGACTATGGAGTGAAAAAAACCACCGACTCGCTCTCTACGACAATAGTAGCACTTGTATTCTTAACTCATGCTAAATCTATATTAGAACGCAAGCACAAGCACTATGTTTGGTGAGAAGAACTCGTACACAGCCCAGCATCTGGCGAAGCTATCGAAAAAGAACGAAGAGGATTTGAAAATGGGTCTTGATAATAAAATAATTCAAGACTCTTCTCGTTACGTCGGCGATACGCCCAAGTCAGCAAAGAACCGCGCTCCTCCGGCGAAGAAAGAGAAGTTAGATGAAAAGCACGATACGACTAATGTTTATACAAGGTTATTGAGCAGTCTTACGCTAGGATCTCCTAAGCAACATGAAGTTATTGATGCGGCGATGAAGCTTACGAGTCCTACTGCTTTGAGTGGGACGAGGAAAGGCCCACAGCGAATTTCATATGATTTTGCCACATTTAACGATGGCTCTAGAGGAGTCCAGTCGCCGACTTCTGAAGGCCCGAGTTTTCGCGACGCAAAGAAAAAACTCTCACGTGCAGGGGGATCTGACGCGATCAAGCTCTCAAGCGTCGACCTCGATGATTATTACAAACAAAATACTCAGTATGGCAGTAAGAAAACACCAGGCGCAGACAAACTTGGCAATGAAATCAAGAAACCTGAGGTCGAGCGCAGCAAGAGCAGCGCGCCATTAGAATCCAAATCATCAAAGGATATCTCGACTTACCTCGCTGGGATTCGCAATAATGCTAAAGGCGTCTCTGAGACACCCAGAGTCAATGACCTTACTCCAAAGCACACTGAGAAAACACAAGCTAATGACAGAGAGAGTACAAATCATAAGATTACCAAAAGCAATTCGCTGAAACTAGAGAAAGACCTCCGTCCCGTATCAGCTCTGACACCTACAACGACGAAAAACAGTGATTCGGAGAAGTATTCTTCTGTTGCGATTTCAAAAAAGCTAGAAGAGTACGCCAGCTCATTGAAGAAACTAGAAGAAAGAATTTTCAAAGATAAGAACGAGGTTGTTAAGGGGATTAAGACTTCCAATGCGCTCCTTAACAATTTCTTTAAAGAAGATAAAAAAGATCATGAAACTACTCAAACTCAGGCTGCGAAAGAAGCTAAGGAAAAAGAAGAGAAAAGAAGCGAAACGACACCGCCGCCGACGACTAAGAGCCAAGCAGTTCAATCTTACATGGAGGTTCTCCAGAAAGCGCAATCGAAAACTGATTTCGGAAACAGCTCCATCGATAAGAGAATCAAAGAGCTAAAAGCGCTTGCTCAAGCGTCTCATGAATATTTAAACAAAGACACAAAAAGTCCTCAAGCTTCAGTGCCTTCATGGACTCTTACAGACAAAGACTATCAAGAATATATAAAGAATAAGAACGCGATGGGCTCAGACCCTAAAGAGAAGCCCAAGGAAGCAATTGAGCGACCACGAGAGAACTGGTTTGGCAAAACATCATCGCTTCGGTCGCCGGCAGCCCGAGATAATTCCTCAAGCAATGATTACCAAACTGGCTTTTTAAGTCCTAAGAACATGAAGAAACCAGAAGAAAAAGTCACCAGTCCGCAGAATAGCTCACAAGGCCTTAAGGACTTTGTAACGCAGGTGAACCCAGGTATTATTTCGTGAAATTCGACTCTCTGTAATGCTTTATTTTCAGGAGGAGCTTTCCCAAGCGGTTTAAGCTACACTCAAAAGCCAATGACTAACAATGCCAAGGAAGAAACTGAAAAACCTAAACCTACGATGTCAAGCAGCATGAGCAGCAGCACACTCTCAGCTCGAGTCAGAAACCCGTCTCCGAAATACGAACGAAACAGAGAAGTGACCAAGATCGAGGCGCATATGCCGCAAACCACTAAGCATCACATTTCCAAAGAAAAAGAAAATCAGCGCGTGTTTCTATTTTCTAATAAGCAACACTCCGACGCTACCAGAGTTTCTTTTGAAAAAACGAAATCTAATTACGACGACTCCTCAGTAGTAAGCCAGAAACCTCCAAACCGCTACTACATGTACAACCTCGAGAGATATTTCAAAAATTTACCTATCGAGGAGCATCTGATTAAACTCTACAGAGACCATTTCCTTCAAACCTGTCAAGGAATCAATTTCTCAAAGATCGTAAAACCAGTCGATCCGAAGGAACTAGCGGCGAAGAAGGTCTATCTCCCTAAAGATGAGAAATATAAACGTAATATATCTCCTCCATCTTGTTCTAATTCTCATTATCTCTCTCTATAATAGATAAAAAGACTATTGTCTTCGACCTGGACGAAACGCTAATCCATTGTAACGAAAACGCTTCGATTCCCTGCGATGTGATACTTCCTATTAAATTCCCGTCTGGCGATATCATTGAAGCTGGGATCAATGTCAGACCTTACGCGCGTGAGTGCCTCGAGGAGCTGAGCCGCGAGTTCGAACTGATTGTATTCACAGCTTCACACTCGTGCTATGGAAGCGTCGTATTGGATTACCTTGACCCGCACAGAAAGCTCATCCAACACCGATTATACAGAGACAGCTGCGTGTCTACCCCTGAAGGCCTTTTCGTAAAGGATCTCCGAGTTATCGCGAATAGAGACTTGAAGGACCTCGTGCTGGTTGACAATGCAGCCTACTCGTTCAGCTATCAAGTTGAGAATGGAATACCGATAATTCCTTTCTATAATAGCAAGAACGACACAGAGCTGAGATCGCTGGTGGGCTACTTGAAGTCCCTGAGCAACGTAAAGGACGTGAGACAAGTTAATTTAGAGACATTCAGATTTAAAACTTATTTGGCTTGTAGCTCTCCGGAAGAGATACAAAGCAAACTTTTCTCTTAAATTTCAATTTCATTTGCTCTTTTCGTCATGACGTAAGCATAATGTTACATACTTAACTTTTTGGCTGATATTTAAGGGAGCATTTTATCAATTGAATTGATAGCTCGTTATTGTTTGGATCAACTTTGATAAATCGATTCATTATATAAGTAGTAAAGGTTTTTTAAATCGTCAATTGGCTTTAGGTATTTTTATTCTGCTTTTATCATTTCTCAAGGGGAGAAGAAGCATCAATTTAATGTATGAAGAGCTTGTGGGATTTTCTTATGAAAATTGAGACATCCTAATTAGGAAAACTGTTAAAATCAACTGTTTATCAGATAGTTAATTAAGCCAAATGATTGAGTATTCAAATAGCAGTTTGATGTTTCGAAGAATTCAAATTTAATTTCGGGAAATCAATTGAATAACCATGGATCAAGCCGCCCTCGAAAAGGCCATGAAACAGTCTCAGGAGCAGTTAAAGAAGAGTTGCTTCGACTTACTGCAGCAACAGATGAACGCAGAAGTAAAGAAAGTCGAAGACGAAGCTCAGCACATCTGCAAAACGCTGACTCTATTGGAGGAGAACTTCCTCAGTAATTTGCACACCGATCTGAAAACCATGACTCTTGCGGAGCTATCAGCGCAGTTTAAAGGAGATTTTTGTCTCGCTTACGAGCATTTCGTTTCCGCGCAATCCAATTCCGGAAAGGATGAGAAGAACTCGAAGATGAAGATCGACTACGACCATATTCTCTCCGCTTGGAAAGGCAAAAAGACAGCACCCAGCGCTTCAGGGTCGAAAATTCACCACAGCAATCTGAAACGAAACCGAGAGGAATTTAAGGCTGGAGTCGTTAAGATTCTCCCTAGCAACGTAGAGCGGAAGTACCAGCAAACGGGTTCAGGAGAGGAAACGATAGTTCCGAATAGCACTACTAATACTAACGGGTTTCAATCGCCTGGGTTATCCCGAGCTTGGATGCCTTAAGAAACTTGATGTTTTTTTTGTTTTTGCTTTTATTTATTTAGTAACAGTCTATACATATATTTGATATTCATAACATCTCTACCTCCTGCCTGATTGTTTGCCTATCACTAGCTTCTTAAACTAAAAAAGCATTGCTTCTTGTATTATACCTATGACTCATAAGACTGCTCGAACGAAAGAGATTGTTCTAGATGGCTTTGATGCTTTATTCAAGTAAAAAGTCGCTATGTAAGAGTCCCGTTATCACGACCAATAGTGAAAGAAATGCAGATGAGAGTATATAGACTGAAGAAATCTCAACAAAAAACAGTGGGTTTTTTAATGAAAAGAGGGTCTCTTAGGATAGATTTATTTCATTAAAGTTCCTTTCTGACTGAGGATGTTTGTGGAGCTCCTAAATAGGTTCTGGACCAGACATGAGGTGCCTTTGTGTACCTTTGGAGAGGAAAATCAGCTGAAATTGAGGTAATGAAATTACTTTTCTCTGTATTCTTCAAGCTTAGAAGGGTCTTTTTGAAAAACGTCTTTTTTAAGGAAGAAAGGGTCGATTTCTGAGGAGCGGACTTGCTCTTCAGGCTTTTTGAACTCAGCGCTAAGGAAAGAACTTATGAGTCATAAGCAGTTGGGAGATTATACCGATAATTGGTGTTGAAGTAAGCATTATCGTCGAATTTGAGATATTCGCTGCGAGTCTCCACAAATTTTGTCTGTTTGCAAGCAGATGAGCTTTGGTTCATGCAAGAAGGAAGATTACTTGGGTGTAGATAGGTTTGTATTTTTCTACATCGTCTTTTCTCTCGGCAAAAACGGTGTTATGTGGGTTCTTTGGGTCAGATCGGTCTTCGAACCAGTTGGCTGGAGAGAGGAGATGGTAAATAAAGGGTAGTGAGGGGAACTTTACAGATGAGGACCTTGGAGTTGTAGAGATTTTCGCTGATCATTTTAGGAGTGAGTGAGACAGTTTTATTTATTTCTTTATTATCGACGGATTAGTTCGCAATTTATGCGGTTCAATAATAATTTACCTGTTTCAGTTTGATAAAATCTCAAGAATTTTACTAACAATAAGCGACTAGAAAAAGAGCCAATATCAGGTCGAGCTTCTTTGTAGATTTCGCAGCTAAATTTGCTCATCTAATCATTTGTCGATGATGTTTGACTGACTCTATATAATTCCAGAAAATCAATTAAAATAAATATTTTTCCCGGTTTCTAAACTGAAATTTGTTAGTGTCTCTAACTTTATTTTCTGGAACTAAAAAGACTTAGATCAAGAGCGATTTAGCAACAGCTGAGATACAATGAAAAATTCCAATGCAAAGTCAGAGTAGAAGAATTTTATTTTGGTTATTTGGTTAATATATTTCTATCATTTAGTATCATCAATGTCTCAAGAGTTTTGAACTAGCTACAGAGAACGATATGGCCTCGAACAAGAACAATTCCGCCAAAGTCGAATTTTTCCTAGAAATGCTCGCTCCAATTACATTGAAGGTAGTAATGGTATGGGCATTCCTATTGAAAAGAAGTACATATATATCGGGGCGATGCTGACTCAAAAGCTTGCCTTTTATGAGCAAATTCATCGTGTTAAAAAAGAAATACTGTATAAAGGCAAAACTTCGAAATGTGTTGGTTAAATTCTCACTTGGGTACAATTTCGATCAAAGAGGCTAAGAAATTGTTGTTAAAAGAGAAGCCCTGAAATGGGTCGTCAGAGCAAAACTATGGAACGAAAAATTACGAGAGAGTTTTTATGTCAGTAGACTTAAGAAGAAAGACTGACCTCGAAAATATCATTGGAACAGTGTTTGAAATTAGATCAATAAATCTCAGTACCTTTCGAACGGCGTCATTCTCATTAATATCCTCACGAAACTCCCCTTCGAAATGCAAGATCAAAGTAATAATGACGGTTAAGCACTTATCTGATGTCCATGCAATTGATATTCAGGACCCGCTAAAGTTTTTGATGTTTCAACGAAATTCAAAAGATTATGGCGAGAGATCGGCCAGAATGATGATACACGTTTCCTTCAGGAAATTCTGAAGAAAATCTACAAACTTCTCGAAATCCGAGACGAAAATCCTTTTTTTTTTGTTTTTAAAATAAGCATATGATTGAGTGATAAAAAAAAATTTTAATGCATAGACGCTGCCAATGATACCAAAAAACCCAAAAACAAAATCTCAACAAAGTCTGGGTGATGTCAAGCTTTGACTGAGTTGTCTTCATTTCTTCTTGGTTTTGAGATTTGAAATTCTAAGCCTCTTTTGTGTTTGATTCAAAATGAGGCACTTAACCTGGAAGCTCTCGTCTATTCTTGGAACTTCCTCATCATTGATTATGCTGCTGTAATGTACAGCCTTGTCACCAGTTATTATGATTTCTTTGGGCCTTCGAAAAGAAGAATGTAAAGTTCGAATAAAACTTTTTGATTATTATATTGGTCAGAAAACCAAAACGGTCCAATTCACTATTTCCCGCTTAGAATAAGTCTTATTTTCCGGATTTTGGGCGATTATAAGAAAAGTTCTCTGTTTTTACATCTTTTCTTTCTGAGGCAAGCAAGTTAGTGGATAAACAAATTAAAGTTTATCATGATAAGATGATCATTTGTGCTTCATCAATCAAAAAACTGTCAAAATCATGGAGACTCTATCTATATGTATTTGTTCTCTCAATTTAATATTTATAATGATTTGCTCTTTCTCGCTATACTAGCAGTTCCATTTCATGGTCTTTAGTAATCATGTTATTTAACATAATTGAAGAG
>ENA-UOTZ01000281-UOTZ01000281.1-compost-metagenome-genome-assembly--contig:-NODE-281-length-42786-cov-7.243602_pt1 | contig 42786 bp, 17 predicted proteins | sample MGYA00238144_ERZ746983 | MGnify/ENA primary metagenome ERZ746983 (study PRJEB28759, sample SAMN06268863) | compost metagenome | isolation source: single cell | place: USA: California, Emeryville, Joint...
ACGGCTCCTGCTCCAGAGGCGACTTTTCCAGCAACATTTGAGACTCCTCCAGCGACTTTGGAGACTCCACCAGCAACTTTGGCACCAGTGCGGAGACCACTTGAGACACCATTTCGGATTTGGCTACCACTTGGAAGACCGAAGTATTCAACTTCAGTTTGTTGTTGGTAGAGTGTTTCTTCAGCTTCTTCAGCAAAAGCTGTCAAAGCAAGTAAAGCAAATACTAAGATTGTGACTTTCATTTGTAAATTTTCTAAATTAAAATTGAATTACTTTTTAAAAAATTCACAATCCTTAAATAACCGAAAATTTGGCTCGGGATCGTTTTCTTCATCAACTGATTTGATTCATTAATCCTTCCTGAAGTCCTCTTTATTCTCAGAATTGACAAGTATTATCACTTTCAAGAACAATCGGGCCTCAACCACGCTCAGACGATCCACAGTTGCTGGTTGACCACCTTAAGAATCAGATTTTCTGCAACAAGTTAGCTATTTAACAGATTCGGTTCTAGAAACAAAAAAACCTCAAAGTAGCCTTGCTATTTAGTGCCCAACGATCATCGACGGCATTAAAAGCGTCGGAGGTGCGAATTTGTCTTCTTGTCGAACCAATTTTTTTAGTATGAGAAGTAATGGAACGTTTTTTCAAAAATGAAAGGGTAATCATCTAAATTTCTCGAAAAGTTTCAGAAAAGAAGTCAGGCATATATGCTCTTATTCCTAAGTTTCAAACGGAGTAGACAACCAAAAAAAAAAACAGATAGAAAGAAAGATGCTTCATCGTCATAGAAAAATAATGTGTCAGAAAACTTCAAAAAACTTGTTGATCCCGACAAATCGGCGATGAGTGACTTAAGTTCATATGAGAAGTTTTCCAAGATGCAAGATTTACTTCGATTTTGGAAGATTTCAATTTTACTGCCTTTATTCTCTGTCATTGGATCGGCAGAGCGACAATCATGAGTGATCAATGATGCGCTTAATAGCAGATTCGTGAAGATAAGGGAACTGGTTTCTTAGAGATGATACTATTTTTCTTACTACTTGAGATTAAGCATTAATAACCTTTCAGACTATTATAGGTTTGTTGTCGAATTTTGTTGTAAGTTAGCAAAGATCGATTTTGAGTTTTTTTCTTAAATGATTTGCTTACTCATATATGTAATAAATTCAACTAATACCGAGACAAAAAGTTGTTCAACTTGGTTGAATTCAAAAATTTCAATCAAATATTTAATAGAGGTATTCTTCCTCGACTTCACGGCCACCGAGCTTGTTTCCAATGTAGTTGAATCCATGTGAGGCAACACCGGCAACCTTTCCAGCAGCGGAGACACCAGCTCCGACAACTCTGGAGTTGACTGGGCCGACTTGGACAGGTGGGAGTCTGTTGATGACGCCACCAGTGACTTTCAAAGGACCAGAGACTCTTCCGGCAATGTTACCAGCGGTCTTGAAACCGTTGCCAATTTGTTGTCTGCTTGGGAGACCGAAGTATTCTTGCTCTTCTTCGACTTCACGGCCACCGATCTTGTTGCCAACCCAGTGAAGACCACTTGAGGCCTTGCCAGCATAGTTGGAGACTTTGCCAGCGACGTTGGAGACGGTTCCAGCGATGTTTCCAGCCTTGTGGAAGCCATTGGCAACTTGTTGTCTGTTTGGAAGGTTGAAATCTTCAACAGCTTCAACATCAATATATTCAACTGATTCATCAATGAATTCGAATTCTTCTTCGACTTCACGGCCACCGAGTTTGTTACCGACATAGTTGAATCCCTTTGAAGCGATACCAGTAGCAACGCCAGCACCAGCTAAGTCTGCACCGACGACTCTTGTGTTGACTGGACCAACTTGGACAGGTGGGAGTCTGTTGATGACACCGCCAGCGGTGGAGAGAGGGCCAGAGACTTTTCCAGCAATATTGCCAGCGGTTTTGAAACCGTTGCCAATTTGTTGTCTGCTTGGAAGACCGAAGTACTCTTGCTCGTCTTGAGCAAAAGCAGTCAAAGCGAATAAGGCAATAACTAAGATTGCGACTTTCATTTTGTAATTTTCTGAATGAAAAATTTGAATTATACCTGAATTAAAACTTGATGCTTAAATATACGAAATTTTGGCTCGGGATCGTTCTGGGAATTAATCCGAATGGTTCATTCCTTCTAAATAAGATTTTAAAACTGGATGAGGCGCACCTTCTAAATAATCAGTTAGTCAGCCTATCACTGTACGGTTGTGAGCCAAGCTTTCATATCCTCTTTCGCTAGGAGAATATTTTCAACTATGAGGAACATTAAACCTTTTTTCATTAAAATCACTAAAAGTCCTAAAATAAGCCTTCAACAGCGTCTTAAGTTTCAGATTGTGCTGAGAGCGCCAATAATTTGAGTCAGATCCCTTACTAAATCAACATTTGTGAGTTTCAAGCATACTGGACCAATTTTTTCTCTCATTGACCTGTCATTCATACGATTCTAATGCTAAAATTTAGAAGGATGTAGATATTTATACTCTGGTCATATTGTTGACTCAACTACGCATATAACAGCATTAGCTCTTCGAATAACTCAGAACCTGTCCAATTATTTATTCCTTCGATTCAATTTCAATGAGTGTACCCTCTAAACTCACGAAAAACTTTGTCATCTTACGTGGAATCTGTGTGATAACTTTGCTTGTTTTCTCACTCCCTTTATTGAAAGCTGGTTTTGTCATTTCATGGAAAATCAACAAATTTCTGATAACTAGGGGTTTCAGAACAATTATAAAATAGCATTTCCACCGTGAGGTGAACAGCCATTTTTGTGTATTTTTTGTGGAATATACTCTGAATCCAAGTGCATCAGAGTTAGTGCTCGCTCAAATCCATAAAAAAAAGTGGAGATGCGAGGGCAGATGGCTCATGAGGTTGCTGATTTATGAATTAAGTATCAGATTCAAATTTAATTAAAGAAATTTGGGAGTCACTTAACAGGCTTGAGAAATGAATTTAATCGAATATAAATCTCTTGAGTATAGAATAATTCTTGCCTCATGATCGGACTCTCGATTTAATTATTTCTTATCTTACTTTTTCTCATAACAGAAATGAAAATTGGGACTGTTTGCAGAGCTTTTGAATGAGAATTGATCTTAACCGCATTACCGAAAGTTTCAGATAGCTGAAGGGACTAGAAATCAAAGTGATTCATGAGAAAATGAGGTATTAGAGTAGATGTTTGGCAATTCGCAAAGTAGATATATGACGGGCCTCTTGGGTTCACTTTTCGAAAATCAAAATTAGCCTTCTCTTTTGAAATTTTAATCATTGAGAAGATATTGTTCGTTTGACTTTTAACTTTTGGGTGTAAATCGATAATATGTTATATATAGTATAGTGCCGTCTTTCAATTAGTAATCCCTTGAGATTAAAGCAACAGATCAATACGTTGAACCTTTCGAAGAAGATCTATAAGATGTTTGTAATTAAAGGATCGAGAAGGTGAGAGAGAGAAAAACAATGAAAATCCACTGCAAAAAATTTGTAACTCTGGAATTAAATCGTGATGAGATGAATAATTCGTGAATAACTGACTCTTCTAAGTTCACAAGTATTCTATCTGTTTAGCTTTTGGAAATAATCTACGCTTGCGATAAATGAAGGCTTCGAGAAATTGTATATAGAAACCGTGTGTTCGCATTGTTTATCAACATCAGGTATATTGCTGAGATGACCCTTTCTCATCGAGTTGTAGAGAGCAATACTTTTCATTAAACTCGGTAAATATATTCCAATATTGCTTTAGGATCGAAGGAAAAAAATTAAATTTATTCAGCACCGCAGCCAGAGAACGGAACTTTCCTTACCTCTTTCAACGCGAGGAACTTCTTCAAAAATGGAAGAGAGCTTTATCTTGACTGTAAATCGAGCAGAATTTTTAAACTCCTATGATTATGAAGGCAAAAGAAACACTTTCTACAAAATATTACTGGGAAATATCAGTCTAACTTCAAACGTTTCTGCAACCACCAGCAAATATCCTTCCTGGCAGGACCAGTATCAAGTAGATATCATCGACCCAAAACAAATGATAATCTTCGAGCTCTATGAAGCTTTGGCAGGCGACCAAAACCGTTTACTTGGAGCTGCCACCATGAAAACCTCAGAGTTTTTCATCAAAAGGGATCGAGGCCTGTGGCTCAATGTTTTATCTGAAAATACGCAGATAGGCAGTTTTATTCTTTACTTTGAAAAGAGAGACCACGAAAGTCCAGCAGACGGTGCAAAAATTACCTCCAATACTATAAAGGTGCTTTCTCGCGCACCCGCTAAGAAAGCGGTTGTCCCGGATAAAAAGGAGGAAGTTGTGCTCGCGGAACTACCAAATGTTACTCAGATAACGAGAGAACATATTATGAAAGCTTCAAGTAATAAACAATCAACGGAAAGGTCCGGGTTCAAAGACAAGATATTGGGGTGGGTTGGCTTTTGGAATGAGAAATCGCCAAATGCGATTGTTCAGAGTGTCGACATAAAACCGATGCAGAACGAGCAAAAAGTAGCAAAGGAAATTTTTGCGGAGTCTACAGTGAGGATATCATTGGATAAAGGTGAGAAGAAGCTAGGGATAACATACAGTAAACAAAATACTGCACCACAGCTGGTTGAAGAAGAGGAAAAAATTGGAGAACCGCCGCTCAAAGAAGAGTGCACGGAGCCATTGCTCACAGAGAGGACAGAGCAACTGGTGAAAGAGAGTAAGACACATGCGAGTCATCGAGTTTTATTGAGTAATGGAGAGCTTTATGTAGGCAGTGTAAAAACAGAACCTATTTTCCATGTTTCAAATGATATTTATAAGATTTAACTGTGTCTATGGAGTCATTTCTATTCATTAGAATTAACCAATAATTGTGCTGCTACTTGCTCAACTAAAACACATGCTCTATTTGCGAATTGGAATCAAATCCTGAGACTCTCCCAAAAGTTTTCTTATCTAGCATGTTAATGTTCTTCATTAAAAAACTGGGGATGGTTTTCGGTTACAGTAGTAATATAACTTCAGAATTTTCATTTGCTACACATCTCAAGAAAATTTTAGCTTTTTTGCATACTCCAGTATGTTTATTTTGGAAGAGTAGCTTTCTTTCTGATGGAGTGCGAAATGAGGTTGAGTTTTTCAGAAAACCTAAATTTCGCTTTATGTTAATTTTTTTGTTTTTTGAATTGAGAAGTTAAATTTTGATCAGATTTAAAGGGTATGTTCGCATAAATTCGAGAAGTTAATTAAGACCAAAAATGCGATTCTCAAATAGCACATCCGAAAAACGCTCTATCTTCGGCATGAGAACTACCAGTGATAATTCCCATACGCCACTAAGAAAGTATTGAATCGCTCTCTAAACGAGTTCAATTATGAATTTCGAAATTATCGATAATACTCAATGAGCATAATATGACAATAACAGTGTTCATTTAGGCTCTGTCGTTAGAATTTTAAACTTTCCTTTGTTTACAGGTGACCTTTGAGCCTCGAAAGAATTTTAGATACTTTCTGATCAGCGGAAGGTTAATTGGCGTTTGCTCTTGACGAACAAACTTCATATTCTGATTTAGATTAAAGAAATTAATTAACGGAACAATTAACCAACTAAAATTAACGTGCTCAATATTGATTGAGATCAGAAAAGATTCCTATGCCTTCTTTTTGACATTGCTGCATTTCTCGCAAACACGCCAATGACGCTCTTTTTGACCTCTAGGTTCCTCTTACAAAGAGACATGAACCTCATTTATACTCATGTTCATCACTTGAAATAGCTTTTGGTTCTTTCCGTTTTCCAAAAACACGCACGCCATATTTCTGGTCAGACAGCCAAATCTCATATCAATCCAACCGCGTCATAACAGGATGCCTGATACCTTAATAAGTCCTCAATGGACAGTTAATTCATAATAAATAACAATTTCATAACAAAAAGCAAACCGCGACCAATGCCCCAAACCAAAAGCAAACCAACTCTTCAAGCCATCAGAAAACCTCTTCTGATTTCTACACCCACGACCTCCTCAAGCAATACCCCCACCAATTTCTCAAGAACTTCTAAAAACACAACTTTCAGAATTAGAAAAACCCAGACCGAATCAAAAATACGTAGCCTCCAATACTTAGACACTGATTCTAACTCCTCACAATCCCACACCCTCCAAACCCTTCCTGAGACTCCTCGAGTCCTCCCAAGACTCTTTGGATCAGAGCCGGTACGTGCGAAGCACAGCCCAAAAACTTTCGTTGGAATCTGGGACCAATATCAAGACATTTGGTTCGATATTCAATGCAGCCTCCTCGAGCCTCTTTTCTTCCATATCGAAGACCCAAAATCCATCAAAACCACTCTATATCTCAGAGAAACAACCTTCAAGCGCAATGGCCCACTGAGCGCCCCCAAGGCGTTGGGAACTCCCAAGAAAGCTTTCCAAATCCGCCGTGTGATTTCTAAAGTCAAACAGATCGAAGATGATCTATTAACTTGCGAGAACTGCTTCCAGAAGAAAAGAAAGGGCATGCACCTGGAATGCAGACACTACTTCTGCAAAGACTGTGTGAGAGGACACATCAGCCGTCATGTCGAGCAGCTTAAATTCCCAGTGAAATGTCTCAAAGAAAATTGCGAGTACTGCCTCAAGCAATCAGAACTACTCACCGGCGCTCCAAGCTCCGAAAGTCTTGTTAAGCTATTCGATGCGATGATTGCAGATAATATTAGAAGAAGACCAGACCAATTCGTTCTTTGCTTCACTGAGAACTGTAAGTTCCTATTCGATCTGAAGAAACAGAAGTCCAAGCATTCGATTCGCTGCCCACGATGCCAGAAGAACTATTGTCTTGCTTGCCATGGCATCATTAAGAAAAATCACCATTGCGAAGACGCCAATTCTCTCAAAGGAACTATCAAAGGGTAAATCCAATGAGTGAATGGCCACTATAACGAGGAGCTTTCAGCTGAACGCTAAGTCCTTGATAGAGTTATTTAATTTTTTATTAACGATAAGAGGTAATACCACATTTTATATGTATCCAATGTGTTAGTCATTCAAGTAAGTCCATGTAAATACACAAAGAGAGTAATCTCTCAATTTTTTATATTTCTTCGTAATTATATCCATATAAGAAGAAGACGAGTGAAAAATTCATATATTAATCAATCTCAAAGGAAACGTAAACCAGAATCTTCGCAACATGATTTAATATTTCGCAGTTTACAAATTTTTATCCTCACATGGAATATTTACAGTTATCAGAGTTCGAAAACCCCGTCGTTTCAAACTTCCAAAAAGAAAACCAATCTAGCTCGTCGGAGGAGCAAGAAGAAAGCACTGAATATTTCACTGAGAGCCAGGTGTTAGGTCCCCTTACTCAAAGTCCTTTTTCTACAATCAGAATTATTGAACTAAAATTATTGAATTCAGGGAGATGTGATCAAGCTGTATCTGAGTTAGCAAGGGTCTTTAAGACCGAAAAGGCTGTGATTAAGAAGAAACATCTCATTAACTACTTGCAGCAGAGCTATCCTTCGTTCGATTTGAGCCTATTAGATCGGATTCAAGACCCAGACTTTGATTTTACTAAATTGGAGGAGTTTACAATGTAATTGGCTTCTTTGTGGCTGGCAAATGACAGTGATTAGAAAAGCGTTTGCTGAAAATTTTGCGTTGAGAGAAGAAAACCTTCAGACGATAATCCAAAAGCATAAAGAACAAATATTTGTTGAGAACCTGGATAAAGGCACTTATGAGCGTCTGTTGGGAGAGTTTGAACACACTGGTGATCATAAATCGCTCTCGCATCTCAAGCTTTTCGTATGTTTTGTTCTAATTTTAGGAAAATTGAATTGTTGTTAGGTGAAAGAAGCGGCTTATACATTGGATTCGAGGGATACGAAAGCGAAAGGAGTTTATTTGCAAGTGCGCTATAATAATCTTACAAGAAACAGCGATATATGTAATAGATGGTTGTTAACGTGTTATAATTAGAATTGACGATGGTGATAGGTTATGAATATTTTCGACCGAGCTGGAGCGAGTTATTAGTATTTCCAGCTGGAGAGCAAGAAATACATGCGGATTTTAAGTTTTATCTTGTTACAGATGACGGGTTCGCCGAAAGCCAGAAACTATTTGGAGAAGCCAGTGCGACTTTAACGGACTTAGAGCCAAACCACCCTGTTGCTTTCCAGCTGCCGATTTTCAAGCCTCAGGGTAATAAATCGGAGATTGGGTCTCTAATCGGAACCGCTGAACTGTCGTCAACAAATGTAATGATATTTTCTGCGAATTGATGGTGATTGACAGTTTTATGGTAGAAACTTCAACTTTTGAATTTTATAAAGGATAAAACTCAATTCATCAACAATATCGAAGAATCAGTGAAAAGGAACGAGTATGAACTGGAACAACTAAGTGGGCTTTTTAATAAACTCATTCCATTAAAGCAAATTTCAAATAATCCTACGGCACCCGACGAAATAATGCTCCAATGCTCTGTCGAAGGCTCCGAGCATCAGTCAATTCAAGTAAACGATTGTATCTTCTATCTAATTGCTAACGACTTCGTAAAGACTAATGAAAAAATAACATTCGCAGAGCGCGTCAGAAATTATGTCCTTTGCTCTATTCTTGCCATATCCATCCTAATTTCATTCACAAGAACCGATTTCCTGACCCAGATTCTTTTTATTCGTACTTGTAGATTCTTAAGACAAGAATGGTCGTTGAGACTCTATCTTGAAACGATACTCATCTTGTCTTCGAGTCTGCTATTTGATACTTATTGGATTTTTGTTACTTGCTCTTTCGAAAAAGAGAGCATATATTCCAAGCAAGATCCTCCGGCTCAGGACCCAGAATATTATTTAAAGCAGTCTTGCTTGTATCTTTCATTTCTGAACGTTAGTCTCAAGGTAAAAGTTTTAGTTTTTGAGGGTTCTGATGGAAAATTAGGTGTTTTTAATGACATTGATGTATTTATCAAACCGAAAACACCGCCGAGGGCTATGGGAAAAATTAACTGTTCGTAATCAATTCGCATAATGCATGAGTGTTAAAAAAAGTGTTTTCTGAAATTCAAATGTTACATTAGTTCACTGATACTATAAAGCAAAACTTTCAATGTTTAACAATTCTGTATAATTTCTCACGAAGAAAGACAAACATTTTGTTGTTTTTTTTTTTGATAAAGAAATAAGTAATGGCTCTTTGAGTCGGCGAAGAACATATTATTTTTATTGTTTCATAAATTAGCATAGCAAGAGATAGTTAATAGCACAAAAGATTATTTAATTCAGAAGTTGTTAATATACTCAATATCAAGGAGAAAAGAGTTCTTTCTATTATTCAAAAATGATTCATCTCGAAATTGAGCTTGTGCATCCCACGTAGTTGTTTTTGTTGAAGAGCTTCTCGTTTTTTTTTTCGTTTTTCGAATTGAAATTCGCAATGCGCTTTGAATTGCTTGTTTTACTTCAGAATGAAACGATCAAAATAAATAATTCAAACTGCAACTGACCTTAAATACAAAAAAGATAATGAGCTAAAAATAGCAGAACATTTTCCTTGTTGTTCTATCCTCGCGAGTTTTCTTTAGGCTTCTATCTGAGCTCAAAGCGCGTACAGTCTTCTTCTTCTTAAAGCATATAGTACACTCATCTTCCCACATTTCCAGCAAGCCTTTGTAATGTATTTTAGGAGCTTAATTCTCTTTATTCAATCAGGGATTAAGGATCACCATTATAAAATACTACCCTAGTCGATCTTAATTGATATATGAGTTGCTCTATTTCATGCTCTCATTATTAATTCTGAAAAAGTTCACTTATAAACTATAAATAGCCTCCTCTCTTGTCTCAAGCCTCTCAAGAATTCCATGAGCATGATCCCAAGCACATTCAAACAGCATTTTTTTTTTTCTCATTTCAGCTGATGAAATTTAAACCGTTCGATGAGAATCTCAAAGAGAATAACCTAATGAAATGATAACTGCCTCACCCAAGGTGATCTCTAACGGGTAACTCGCTCCTCTGCTTCAACTCAAAATTCTGCAGCTTCTAATTATACCATAAATTTGAATTAATGCACTAAATTTAACAAACACAGATTGAGCTTCTTTAAAAAAATTAATTTTCTTCGATGAACGAGGCTTTCAAGTCCACTTTTTTAAAAACTGCTATCCTCCTACTTCTACTACAATTTTGCAGATCCACTCAGACCTTAACATACTTCTCCACCGGCTCAGACTCTTGGGGCCCTAATCCACAAATTGATTGCGGAGGTCAGAAGGTATCTGGTTACGAGGATCAGAACACCATCCTTACCAGCAGCATCACCTTCCTCAGAATCCCTTTCAAAATCGATTACACCTTCGATTTCTATTTCTTCGGTAATATGGGCGCTAATGATCTTTTCTATCTTTACATCGATGACTACCAAATTATGAACTGGACAATATTTCCAGCGGATTTGCTTTACGATGGATCCAACTATTTAAGTTGCGGCTCTAATCCAGCGTACACCCCAGTCCAGCGATATAGCTACTCTGGTTCAATCTCAACATCGCCTCCGTTATACACCACAAAAACGTTTGATTTCACATTTCGTAACGATCTTTCAGTTCAATATACTGTGGCTGCTTGGGGCGTTTCGAAATTTACCTTGGTGGGACATATCTGCCATGAGAGCTGTATGACCTGCACAAGCGAAGCGGCAACAGGCTGCTTGACGTGTGCTAATGGATACGTTGCTTATCATAATACGGATGGCTCATTGTCGTGCTTGACGGAGTGTCCGGACTATTATACCGACGTATCAGGCGTATGTACGCGTTGCACCCATCCAGCCTGTATCAAGTGCGAAACACCAGATTTCTGCACGCAATGTAATGCCACAGCATTCTACCTCACACCAGATTCGACTTGCGGAGACTGCGACGTTTCGTGTCACACTTGCAATGATGGAACAGGGTTGACCTGTACGAGCTGCAACACAGGCTTTTATGTATACCAAAAGCAAACGGATTTGACGATGCAATGCATTTTTCCTTGTCCAGCTCGATATACCTATACTAATAATGCATCTTATCCTGAATGGTGTTTGCCTTGCACTGATCCACATTGTTCAAGATGCTCTCCTGATAACATATGTTCATTGTGCGATCCGGGCTATTACTTAGATTCTTCAACGTACAAGTGTCACATATGCGATAATTCCTGTGGTATTTGCGATGGAGTGACGAATGGCGACTGTTTGACTTGTCAAAATGGGCTTTATGTGTACAATAGGCAGGAGACGGGAAAATCGCAGTGTTTGACTGAATGTCCAGGAAAATATACCCCGGTGGACGGAGTCTGCTACCCATGCGGAGACTCTATCTGTGAGGAGTGTTCCTCACCGAATAACTGCACGCGCTGTCCAACGGACTACTATTATCTCACAGACTTGAAAACTTGCGGTAGGTGCAGCACTGGATGCAAGACGTGCCTTTCAGATAGTCCAGACATGTGTACATCATGTGATAGCGGCTATAAAATATTCCAAGCGATTCCAGTCCCAACGTCGAACATCATGCAATGCTTAACCTCTTGCCCTTACAAATATGCAACTGTCGCTCAAGGGGCGAATCCAGCGATTTGTAAGCCGTGTCAGGTCGAGAATTGCGTTGAATGTGGCTCCGATTCAAATAGCTGCCAGAAATGCGCGAGTGAAGAATATTTATTGAATAACAACGTCTGCCTGCACCCTATCACTTGGAGCAACCTCCCTGTCTTCGCAAATTCCACACTGATCATCTATTTCAGTATTCCCATTATCAATATCCTAGATGGCCCTCCGACCCAATACTTCGACATTTCTCTTGATGGTGTCTCTCCGGGCGCCTACATCTTCAACCTCACGGCCAGTCCTGACAATATGACGCTAAATCTCACTTTCGGATGGCTCGAAACGGTACCGGCCGGGACAATCCTCACTTTCTCCTTCAAATCATCCTATGGCAGCACATACTACTACCAAAATGGGTACTATCTCCCTTCGACAGCGATAACAGTAGCTCTGCCAGGCTACCAGGTCGTAGTGAGCGAATTCCCTTCAAAGACCAACACAGTCACCCATTACGGTGGTCCCGTTATAGCTTCAATGTATTTGATCAGTCTAGCGCTTTCCCACGAAGGCAGCGTTTTCCTTGGCGCAGCGGTCTCATTGGAAATTTTAGCTATGATGAGGTTCGTAAACATCGAATACCCTGGCAACCTCGTAGACTTTTTCAACGCGACGCAGTACCGTCCGATCCCTTTCCTCTTCCCGCTCAACTTCAACTTGTTTAAACTCGATACTACAGTCCTCGTCAACACTTTCCCTCCAACGAGCAATGTATTTCAATTCCTTGCATCAAGCGACTTCCTTTACAATGTCGATCAGGATTTTTTTTCTGCGATTATTTTGGCGCTAGTTCTGGGCTTTGTCTTCCTCTTGGAGTGGCTATTCAGGAAGTCAGGCTCAAGGGTCGGTGAGGTATTCTACCGAATCCGAATATTCCTCGCTTGGAACCTCACGCTAACAGTCGTGGCTTCAGCGTCGCTGAGAAATTCCTTCTTTGCTTTTTTGGACTTCGCTTACACGGAATTTTCCAACGGTTTTTCGGTCGTTTCATTCATTTCGGCATTAATCGCCGCTGTTTTCTGGTTCATCGGAATTATCGTATTAATGACCTACGCAAATCGAAAGCGCATGAGAAGACTCGCGAAGGGCAAGGAGTGTAAGGAATGGAAAGATCGTGGAAGGCTTGATGTCGTTTACGAAGAATTCAAGGAAGGGAAATATCTCCATAAATATTATTTCCCCGCCTTTCTCTTGAGGAATTACACCATGGGAGCCGCCCTCGCCTGGCTACAGAACTTTCCCGTGATGCTAACTACTGTTATTTGGATGATCCAAGGAGCTTTTACGCTTTCACTAGTGATTGTGAGACCTTGGAGAGTGTTTTATAAATTGCCGCTACACCTTCTGTTTGATATACCATTGCTCGTAGCCTTGAGTTTTATGATCGCATTGGGCGTCGCTAATGAGGAACCTGGCTTTTCTTTGGACTATAAGGCAGCACTAGCCAGCGGGTTTATTACGATTTACTTAGTGCTGCTAGCGTTGAATTTCGCGTTAGGTCCAGCTCTCATGGGACTTTCGATCTTCAAACTCTTCTCCAAACCTCCTCCTCCTAAACCCAATAAATCTCCTAAAATCGTCCGGGTTAAAAGAAAAGACGAACCTGTTACTCCAGTTCATGATGTGACTCCAGACTCGGATTCGCGAGTAGGTGATTTCACAAGCGTGTCGATAGTAGAGAGGAAAGGTGAGGAAGATTTCCCAGGACTTGATCCAAGTACCACCAGAATTGATCCAAATACGACCAGATACGATCCAAATACTACAAGACCTCTTGAGGAGGAAACAACTATCAGAAGCAACAAAAGAGGCCCAAGTACCATAGTTATGCTGGGACATTATGTGATTGAGAAGAAGTTGACGATGCATGATTTCGTGAAAGAGAATTACGATAAGGATAAGCCAAACAACTAATATTTAATTGTTTCTACTTCCAAATAAGAGCTGATTTCCTACAGAAACTATGACAAGGTTGAAAGCTAGGATTGGAAGGCGTTTTTTCAGTTGTTTTATGGAATTTGTTTTTGAATGCTGACTCTAACTTATGAAATTTGATTGACGAATGAACTAATTCGTCTTTTAAGTATCCTCTCAATTCATCTGTGATCTATGTGATTCATAAGCAACAACAATTTGCTCAACAAAACACATGTTTTCGCGAAGGTTAAAACTATAATATGTGCTCTTGAGCTTAGAATTTTGCAAATGTTTTTTGCCAATAGTTTTTCTGGTCAAGACATTATAACATGCATATAGCTGTTTTCTTGTAAAATGAGTAATATTAAATCTATTTTCTTATGAATAGTTAAAGTTGTCTCGATAATCAAAGGACCAATTTCAGGAATTGCTGTCTCGATATCTTGAAAATTGTTAGAATCAGCTTGATAATCACAAGAATATTATCATACCCCTTGTGCTTCAGTCGTTCCAGCCTCTGCGAAAATTTTCGCGATATCACTTGGAGTGAGCTTGAGTCCTCCCAGAACATTTTCCAAATCGCCTTTTTTCAACAAACCATCTTCATCCTAGAAAGATTATCATTTCAGAGTTGATAAAGCAATTGTTCTCACCGTGTCAAGGTTTCTAAAGGCTAATTCAGCTTTTTCCTTTACTATTCGTTCTTCGCTGCTTAGAATCGCAACTACAAAATCTAAAAACGAGTTTATAAATTGGGCTAATGGGAACGTCTGTACCTGTATAACTTACACCAGCAGCGTGGCTTCGACGGCTAGGGGACTGACTTAATCTTCCCTCTTTTTGAGTATCAAGGCCTATTATATAAACGATTAAGAGACATAGTAATGAAGCGTTGAGGCTTACAGGCTGAAATTTCGTCTGAAGTTATGGAACCGTCGTGATCAGTATCAATCTCGTTGAACATCACGTTGAATCTCTCCCTCTCATGGGATTTCAAGAACTGATTGAACATAAAGACCAAAAACATGTGCTGAAGGTCGCTTTTAGCCTATGAGAGTGTCAACTGCATGTTGATTAATGCCATTCCTTACATGGAAGTTTTTATAGGTTTGAAGTGGACCAACAAACTCCTTTCTGTCTGGCTTACTGACGATATTGAACCAGGGATGATTCAAGGCACTGGCAGCCGAGACTCTCTGCGCAGGATCGACCTGAAGCAACAGCTGCAGCAAACCTCTCGCTTCATTTGATATTTCGAGCGCTGTTTCAAACTCGTTGAAAGAGCATTTACATAACAAGATTTACCTTCGAAATCTATTGGCTTGTTATGAATTACTGCCAGCATTTTGTCATCCGTGCTGGCTAGAAAAGGAGGCCGATTGCAAAGCAGTCTGAAGAGGATGATTCCAACTGACCACATATCGCATTTTTCATTGTATTTTCTCTCAATGACCTCTGGCGCTTTATAATCGAGCTACCGATACTTCATTCTTATTCTGAAATTGCCATTGATTTTACCTGTCCAACATTGTCAGTGAGGATATCGTTGTGTCCAAACTGCTTCATGTGTTCAAAGCCAGCCAATATTACAGTCGCTTCGTTGGTTATGTTGGAAAATAGGATTTTTTGTGGTCGAATATCCCTTTGCGACAGTTGATTCAATTTAACAAAACGCAAAAAATTTCTACCTGTGTGCAATGTTTTTGCTATGCAAGTAAGCAAGGCCTTGCAAGATCTGTTTGATGTATCCAGCGATTTTCTTTTCGGGCATTTTAGGTTCGTTAATCATCTTTTCCAGCAGATCGCCGCCAGGATGGTGTCTAAGTAATGAGATTAAGCTTATGTCGCTCGAAATAATTACTCTGTGACATAAAAGACAAGCTTATCGGTTTCGTAGACTTCCAAAACCCTGATGACATTTGGATGATCGATCTGCCTCGCGATCTCGATTTTGTGAACAAGGTCGCGATTTTTCGAGATATATGCAGTTTTCGTTTCGACCTTGACGATCCTTTCAACACCTAAATACCTAAGCACGAGCAATAGTCACTAGTTGCACCTGTTTGAAAGGATTTTCCTTGATATGTGGACTGCGTCGTCGCTAAAAGGGCCGAATTAGAGTGAATTTACTAATATGCATTACAATGAGGAAGGGCTTTTCCCAATTGATAACATTTGTGTATATCATTCTTCCTAATCCCGAGGAAAGCTTCGTATCCAATGCGGAATCCTCTTGGATCGAGCTTTGGAAGCAGTTGCGTGTGTGGTTGATGCTCTTCACCAAACAACGCAGCGAATGGGTTCTTAACAACTGGTTCTTCTTGTACTTCTTGGTACTGATAGACAAATTAGCTGAATGACAGTAAGAAGAAGAAGTGTACGTTGTCTTGACTGTTGTTTCGGCCTGTGCAGCATGATCCTCCCATTTTGTTAGCCGAGGGTTCTTAGAATTTGTATTAATTTAATTGTGTAGCAATAAAAAGATTTTGGGAAATAAATGGGTTTTTGTTAGGAAAAAATCTATCATAAGGTGTGAAGTAGTGGCATCTTTGATTGCCGTAAATCCAATGGAAGGGTTTTTTGCAATTCGAAAGGCAAAATGGTGCTTTCATAGAGTGAGTAATTTGGAACATTCAATACGCATAGTTGATAATAGATTCTAAGTTAAGGTATTTCGTTGTGAAAACGGTTACTGTTACAAAACTAATAACCGAAGTAAAATTAAGTTCACGGAATCTAAAGTCTTGCAAGAGCAAGATTTGGGTTTTGATTGAAATGAATGACTAAGAAGAACGAAAGCATTATTCATAAAGTTTTTTTCTTGCGAGAGAGCGAGTGTTTGATCCTTTTCGAGAATGAAGAAGAAATGATGTAATTTTAATTTAATTGATAATGGGTCTCGAATCCATAGTAAGGCGAGGCAAATATTCTCAAAGTATCTAATAAAGCTTATCATTGCCTTTTTTGCGTGATTAAATGTTTATTTTGACGAAATTCTACAAAAGCATTGGCAGAATTTTCTTTTGGATCTTCAGCATGTCAACTGAATCTTCTATAGGTCTGTATAAAGTCTGAAGAAATATCGATTTTTTACTTTTTTGGCTTCGAAAAGTGTATCATTGAAAGTAAGGGTTCTCTCAATTCTTGGAAAAAAGAAGCTGCATAAATTCAAGTGTTTTAGATTTCTGAAAGCAGATCTGAGATCTCATGAAGCTTGATAATATGATTAGATCTAATATTGCACCATTTATCATGGAGTGTGAGTTTTGAGATCAAAATTATGGTCGCTTTTGATTCTATCTTATCAGCAGAAATGTGAACTAGAGCCCAAATTTAACTCTTTTTATGTAGAGACAGTTGAGTAACTCTCTATGACACTCATTGGGCAGATTTATTTTTGTTCATTCAAGATTCCTCTCTTTTTTTTATGGAGTTGCAGCACATTCTCTTGGATCTAAATCAGAAATAACCTCAGTTTCATCACAAAAAATCTTGACTCAAACCGGTTACAGACCAACTGGGCGAAACATCCCACTCCCCTCCCCTCCAAAAAAAAAAGTAAAAAACTGCAGCAGCTTAAGGAATACACTTCAGTATTGGTTTCATTTCCTCAGCTTTAGTGTTTTTTATAGTGTAGACATCTATCTATTGCTCCGTTCTCATTTGGGCTTGAAGTAATTAAGTAAGTTTTATATCAAATTAGTTAGACTTAGCATTAATATGGTATCTACTATATCAAACTCTATTTATTTAAGATGTGGAATCTGCTGCACGAAACCATATTTTTACTTGGCATAATTAATAATTAATTCAACGAATTCGAAAACAACTAAGTTTGATTTACTTTCATTGTTAATTAGCATGACATATCATTGTAAAACTGAAAGATTTCAAATGTTTTTTCTTTACTCAGAACTAATTCGTTAACTGTAAAGACTATATATTTCCAACTGTACTCATAATACTCAATTACCTCACAAATAATCTTCTGCGACTATTACCTACGTCCTGTATCATTTGAAATTTTGCAGTAGTGATACCAAATACGAAATAATAAATAAATTTTGAATTATCCACGCTTACCAATACTGAAATTCTTATATTGCATAGAATCTGACTCATCTACTTTCTACATACACGTTGTCACTCATACCTCTCAACAATCAGCATCTCTCTATTTAAAAGAAATGTCCCAAGCATCATTTCTTAAGAGACGCTGACATAATCAGTTTTTCCTATGCATTTTCAAAATGAAATTTTATTATTATTAAATCAAATTAGAAAAGTAAATAATATCTCGTTCTATCGAGTGAAATGAGTTTAACAATTCAAAAAACAGATTGAATTCTTCAGATGATATAACTCGATCTCCGCTCATAAAAACTTTATCGAACAACTAATGTTTTATTCAAAATATCCTTGGTTGAAATACTTGTCGGAGTGCATGATCAATCAGGTTGGTGTGATGTGAGGAATTTCCTATTTCCAAGTGCCATATGAGAAAAAATTGGATTTCTAAAGGCTGACTCCTCCTCTTGACACCTTTGTCATAATATCCATGAAATGACTGCAAAGTAAGAATACTATCCATGCTCTGAAAGTTGAAGCTGTTTATTGTGGAATACTGCTTACGAAATTTTATCTGAATTGTCAGATGTATTAGTTCGCAAATTCAAGAAATAATGCAGCAGCAGCAGATGCGAAGAAAAATTTCTTCTGATATTTTTTTTTTGTTGGATTAATTGGGGTATAGAAGTTGCAGATGCTGGATGAAGTTTTCGGGTCCAAGACAGTATCCTTCATAATTTCTTCAAATTCAAAAAAATCATTTGATGGAAACCAAAAAACCCTTCTCACCTAACTCTTATCATTGAAAAATCACCCAGAGAACAAGCTTCAAACAATCATCTCTGTGAATTTTGTCCATAACAAATAAATACCGTTAACAGCAACTTTGGAGCCAGTCCAAACTCTTTCCATATTTACTAGCACCTTCAAATCCCTCAAAAATTGCAAGCATGATCTCCATCGCAGCAAAACAATCGTATAATGATGAGGTGAAACCCTTTTACACTCAAACACCTCAGGCGCTAGGACATCATAACGACACAAGCAGCAACTTCTCTTTTTTTTTCACATTACTTTCAAATAGGGTTGCTATTCAGTGTAGTACACACTCCTTCAGCTGTACGAACTGACAGGACAACATATAGGAAGACCACAAATACACAACAACAATAGCAAAACCTAATCTATTTTAAATTTGTCTACTGCCTAGGGCTCTAGCTCAAAAGAATGTTGTTGATTGGGATAAACAACAGCTTGATGGTGTATCCAACGGCTCCCATGATCAAGAAACCAATAGCGCAAGAGGAAGCGATCTTGATGTACTCTGTTTATATTGATAAGACTCACGTAATGAGGTCAATGTATACCTTTTTTGTCTGGTTTCGTGCATTTTCTGATGAACTTAACACTGTCGTCAGCGAAGGTCTTGAGATCGTCGACGGTTTCAGTGACTGGGTTTCCTCCTTTGGCCATTTTATACTTTAAGATCTTGTTTTTTCTTTTTCTTTAAGGATTATTTATTAGAAGATAATAATTCTCAAGATTTATACACGTTATACACGCTCAACGTGGCTTGATTAAACTCTAAATAGCAATTATTCAGCTAACGTGTCTCATTGAAATCACGAGGAATATTAGACGAAATCAGCACATCAGCAAAGCACATCTTCATACCCAGCTGCGGCTCTCTCTCGCTGCAATCGACAACACAAAGAGATGCATTGGATCTTGATACCTCATAGGAAAACTGGGTTAAACGCTTCATGATTTTGAAATGGAAATTCTTATAGATTATACCGTTGGACATTCTCTGGAATTCTTTCGATTTTCATTAAGTTCTTATTACTGTTGGCTATGACAATGGCTTATAATACGGAATGGTTTGGATATATAGAGAATTCCCAACAACTTTAAGTGCAATCAATATACTGAAAAACAAATTATTGATATTTCTTTAGAAAAGGCGAATTTTAGTGAACAAAATCGCCTTTCATAATACTATTTTCTTCTCGATGAGTGAGAAGTTAGATATTATAAGCCATTTATATAAAAGTTGAGAGCGCCTTTTTATCTCTTCTTGAGGAAAGTCGTCAGATTTTCTTTTCTTTTGACCACAAACGACTCTAATAGTTTAAACGCGCTCTCTCTTCCACCCGAAACGTCTCTTCCACTCGAAGCCTCTCTATTCAAATTCAAGTCATTAGCCATAGATTGATCTCCCTGTAGAATCATAGTGTTGTTGTTCAGTCCAATTATCGAATTCGTCAGTTGGGTCATATCATTCGGGCTAAGCTCTCTTTCATGCTGCTCTGGGAGTTCAATTGTTTGCGCTTTCTTTTCTAGTTTTCTCAGGTATCCTTTCTCCTCTATCGGCTCTTCAGGCTCCTGTGGTTCATCCAGCTCTTTCACAGTCATTGGCGTCGATTCTTTGATCGGCACAGCCTTTTTAACTGGCGTCTTCGTTCGTGGTTGGTTGCACCATTTCCAGACCGCTCGGAGATTCAAGAACGCACCTGCAACGACATTCACGATGATCATCACGAGATTGATCGAATTGAACCATGCGCCCAATGAATACCGATACTCCGGGTACCAATACCCTTGGTAGTCGAGGATTGCGATCGCCAGCACCAGAATTGAGTTGATCACAAGACAAACATCGAAGATAAAATGCAGACCGAAATTGATAATGCTCGTCCATGGTCTCGCTATGATAACATAGGCAGCGAAGGAAGCATTCATCATAACGCTATAGATAGCTTGGTAGAGCGGGAAACCACTCAGGATACCTGCTGAGAAAGCTAAGCATAAATTCCTAATGAAGAACACGGGCATGTAGAACTTCCTTATATGCTGTTTCTCCAAAAACTCTTCGTAGAGGATATCGAACTTTCCTCTCTTTCTCTGCTTCTTTGTCGTTCTTCCATCGACGATTCTGCTGACTTTCCTTCTGTTCACATGAATGATCATGTACACGATTGGCGGGAACCACGTGATGAGGATAAGGATCGCGAAAACGTAGGATGTGACTCCGAATCCGTCGGATAGCGACGGGAAATAGAGGTTGAGGAAGATATAGTAGAGGGATCTCAGCGAAATACCCATTCCCACGAAAATGATGATATTCCAACCCAATAAGGCCTTCAATTTGCTCAATCCAGTCATAAGGAAGCCCTTCTGGCCTTTCATAAGTCGCATTATCCCGGCCACGATTCCCAGCGCTATGAGGAGGATGGTTATCGTGAAAAGGTCTCTGAATGTGTTGTCGAGGAAGTTGCTGCTAAGGAAGTAAACCTTCAAATTCGTGGCATTTGGAAAGGTGTTCGGGAGTAACCCTAAAGGGTCGTACCCACATTTTTCGAGGGTGAGAGGGAAGAAGAAAGGGATAGGAGGGTTGTTAGCTTCAAGGAACACCGTTTGCATATTTTCGGGATATTCGACGTTAAAAGCGCGATTCAGCAGCGAGATTTCAAGCGCTGCGGCGCCACCGAGCGCTAAACTTCCCTCGGAAGTCAGTATAACAGCCGCAACGTAGAGTCCGGCAGCGATAGGTCCCATGATGTTCATTGCGTTCGCGACTCCCTTAGGTGTTGAGAGGTCGCTATCGAAGTGTCCTGCCAGCGAGAACTCGACTTGACTGTTATGCATATAGTAGTAGTATTCCATGAGGGTTTCGTTTACTGTTTCAGGGCTCGTTAAGTAAATAGTAGCTAGGGTTCCAGTATCGATTTGAGAGTACCAGGCAAAAGTCACGTTCAGAGTCATATTATCATCACTCTTTATAAAAGTGTAGGAGTAGTCGCTGCCCGAGTTCTTTCCTGCCACTGAAACCGAGAGAATCGTTGTAGGGTCTCCAGTCATCATCTCGAAAAAGGCCTCTGTGAATCCCACCATTAAGGTATTATTACCAACCAGGCCTATTGGTTCCATGTATACTGCTGCATAGCATTTATTGCTCAGAAGCTCCAGCCCACTCGCGCATTTAGTGCAGGTGCCTGCAGCAGATGGACAAAGAACGCAATTCGCGACAGTGCAAGCCACGCATGCAGTTCCAGAGACTGCATAGCCTTCGCTACACGTAGCGTTACACATGAAACTCGTTTCTAATCCATGAGGATTTTGAATCACTTTCTTGTAGCCTGTGGCGCAATTAGTGCATGCGTCGGGAGTATTGCTAATGCACGTGCTGCAGCCCGTATAACACTTAGTGCACGTAGCAGCGGCATTTAGGTAGTAGCCGGTCGCACATGTGGCACAGACGTCAACCGCAGAGCAGGAAATGCAATTGGCATCGGCACATTGAACGCATTCTCCGTTTAAAGGCTTATAGCCTGTAGAACAGCTAGTGACGCATGTGAATGTCCCGCTCGCTGAAAATTCACTAATGTAACGGTTTGATGGGCAACTAGTGCATTGGCTAGTTGCGGTACCAGTACAAGTCGCGCAGGTTGAAGAGCATGGTTGACAGCTACCTGAAACAGCGACCCAACCAGGATCACAAGTGTAGCAGGTGCCTTGAGGAGCGCACGTAATACAATTCGGATCAGTACAAGGAACGCAAGCAATTCGACCACTCACAGTAATAGTAGCATAACGCGCTGGACATGGGTAAAGACACTCGAAATTCGTTTTAGACCCTGTAGCAGTTTGAGGAAATTGGTGGTATCCGGTTTTGCATAGAGTGCATTCAGCGCTTGACGGACCGGAGCATCTTTGGCAAGTGGAAAAGCAAGGGCCGCAATCGAAACTTGGTGTTAGATACCAGAGATCAGTTTTGCATTTTGTGCAGACATCAGGAGTGGAACAAACTTCACAGTTGGGATCGACGCATGCAACGCATGTGTCAGATACGGCGGTCCAAGGTCCTTGTGCCGGACATGATGTAACGCATTGGATGCCTCCGCCACCAGTGTACTTGTATCGTCTTGTAGGTGAAACGGGGCATGTAAGACACTGGTTATAGGCCTCTCCGTTGCAGGTATCGCAAGTGGAATAGCACAGATAATAGGTGATTTGCAGGTTATAGATCGCCCAGGACTCATAAGACAACTGGCGAAGAAGACCATTCGTGAAGGAGAAGTGGATTGTCGAACCGTTGAGTACCGGAGGAGAGGTGGTGACGCTGCCAGACAAGTCTTTATACCTTCGTTTATAAATTGGGGGAGAAGCGGTGCAGCTTGCAGTAGGTGTCGTGGTCCCAGAGACATCATCGCTCCTGATAAGGACTTCATTCATATAAAAGGAGATGTATTCTCCGACCTGACAGTCGTTGTAGAAGTAAATCCTGTATGAATAATCGATCCTGTAAGGGACCCCACCGAAATTATAATCTCTCTCCAAAACAACGTTCTGATCGAGAATTCCTGAGGTCCACACAACGCACTCGAACGCAGTATGTCCTGGCCAAGTGGAACCACTAGTAAAAGAAGTCCAAGTGCTCGCCGCGTAGACCCGAATGCTTAAGGAAATGAGGCAGAAGAATGCCCTTACAAAGAGGAAGTTCATCTGTTGCTTAAATTAAAAACTTTATCTTTGTTAAAAATTCCAAAGCAGTGTTCAAAACCTGAGCCAGCCCTAATCTAATCAAACTTGCTCAATTTCTTTTAAATCAAAGCACTCTTTCAACAACTCTTCCTCTTAATGAAAGATCGGCAACTCCTTTTGAGAGAGTCGAATAGGCTATCAGTGGACAGAAAAGCCTTGAGAGTTGAACTTAAGAGCGATTTTAAAAATATGAGTCTCAAATTCTAAAATTAATCCTATGAAGAAACTAATTACGACTCGCGGCGATGAAAAATACGTAGCCCTGAACAGAAAAGAGGGCAGAGAGATCTCCTTTGGAAGGAGAGCTGGACTCTAAATCTGTTTGCGTTGACGGATCTTCGAGGGAATATTGAAACTGGCTTTGAAAAAAAATAATTTCAAGCCAGCTCTTGCTGTCTAAAGTGTAAAGAGAGTTATTTTAAGATCCGAATTAAATGAGTCGCTGTTGAACGATATATTGTGCGAAACGATAGCCTAACGGCAGCGTAGATGTTCTATTTCTTCCCTTTGCACGAGAAACAACAGTAATAAGAGTAGCAATGCTCGTTTCAGTTTCCCTTCAATCTGATTAATTCATGTTTCTGTAATCAATTGAAAGATTTTGTATATTAGGTGTTGAAATTGCTCGAGATGCTACGTCTATGCATAGATCTGATTGGATTTGAAAGGTTCAAAGGTTCCAGGTGCATTAACTTCATTTTTCTTGGACTTATTACTGACAATGAGTTATCAAAATGGATATTAGCATCTGATAAGACAGTAATGTTGAAAAAAGGCTGGTAGAATTTGTTAGGTTGTAGATTACGAATTTCTCTTATGTTTGAAAGAGCGTTTTGCTTCCTTAATCTGCTATGATGTAGACGATAAACAATGATGAAAGGCTTGCAAACAGGAGCAGAGTCATGTTGAATAGCGACCATATCTGATCTATCTGCTTCTCACCGAAATTTATAGCAAGCTACTCTGATTAAAACAAGAATTGTACAGCAACTGTTGATAGATTATCTATAATATCCTCAGCTCCAAGCTTCAAGAGATTCGAGGCTCAAGACACGGAAATAAAATTGAATTCTTGATTTCTTGCTACCTTCATTCATTGAGAAGCTCATTAATAAGTCCTCTCTGACCGAAAGAGTAATCTCTCAATAAATTATCAAACTACGAATTAATCCTTGAAAAAAGATATTCTTGAGAAGGGATTTAATAAATTTAAGTTTGATCCTTACACCCACGGATTAATAAATCTTTCTTTTGCGAATTCTCAGGAACAAAGGATTGAAAAAGTTTTGTAAGTTCCCCTCGGTCACCGGGAACGGCCACTTCTGAAATAATTCTCCGTAGTATTGCCGTAAGGAATTAGAAAATATCCTCATTGTTTCTGTGTTAGAAATGCTCATTAACCTGAGCCACTTTTCGTAATTTTTTGTTATAGGCCATCTAAGAGACTTTTTTTTTTCTTGTTTGCGTTGAGACTCAAAAATAAATCTTAATATTTTAAGAAATTTTTATTGCTTTTAACAAGGCCTGTTGTTTAACGCTAGTCAAATAAATAAAAATTAACATGAAAACAGTCGCCAGCACTTCCTACATCCCGCGGTATCGAGCTCAAAATACTGATTCCCATCCGAGTAATAAATCAATGAGCTCAGATCAAAGGAGAGACACAGTTAATTCTTACGGATTTTCCCACGATGGTCAAGATCATCGCTCAAGTGTTAGTTATGGCCTCAGATACCAGAGTCCGCAAATTGAGCGCAGACAACTTAGTCCAGGCGTCGAACTTAACACCAGTATGCCGGATAGGACGGTTAGGTTTGAGGTTATCCCTCCTCGCTTTGACGCGTTAACAGACAGAGTGATCGAACATCCAAGGAATAGCGGACAGGTTCAGGAGAGTTTTAATATCCAACCCAACATTCTGAGACCACAAGGCGAAGGAGCGCCTTCAGATTGCAACTCGCAGGAAAAACTAAAAAGCTGCGAGTCTGAGAAACAAGCGCTTAGAGAGCACGTTGCGACTCTCACAGCCGCGCTACAAAAGGCGCACAGTACCATCGCAAGCTATGAGAGTGAGATTTTACGGCTTCAAACCGAGCTGAGCAAGATCACTGTGGTTTCTCAGAGCAAAATTGGTCGGTTGCAAAATTTGCTCAAGGATCAATTAAACGATCTGCTTCTGATAGAAAGAAAGGAGCAGACACTCCAAGAAGTCTATAAGCGTCGAGTTGAAGAGGTAGCGAAGCTTATTGACTCAGAGCAAGTCTTAGACTGGAAAATAGGGGATAATATCGATGTGAAATTATCCCAAGAGACTAAATTTGGATTTAAATGCCCATTCTGCTCGGTAGACATCGATCACGTGCTTATCGTGAAAGGGAAATCAGTAGAGCAAGGTCCGAGTCATTTCAGAACATTTGACGAGCGAATTCTGTTAACACCACATAGAGGAGACACAGCTGCCACAGATGAACCACATCACGAAGGGATTAAAGTGACAAAAATTACACCAACTCAAACTCTCAAGCAGCAAAATAATGACACTCGCTATTATCAGCCTGCGAGCCGACAGGCTTCGACCATTCAGACCTCGGACGCTCAGACGAACAGGTACTCTCAGACTCGATATAGCACTCCGATGGTCAGGTCTAACTATCCATCGCAAAATCCAACGGCAGACGCTGGTTCTAAGCTGAATCAGACGGTAGTTGGCACAACTTATAAACCAGCAAGTGTCGACATGAAAGCGAAGGATGTAGCTACAAACCAAGCGTCTGTGACGACACCAAAGACGTCGACGTACCTCTCGAATCTATCCTCCTACAAGAAAGAAACCAATGTGAATGCAAGTTACTTAAACCATAAAACAGTTATTGCTTCAGAAATTAAGCCAAACAAGGACTTGGCAAGCACCAATAGCTATCAAGTGACTCAGCAAAAGTCTTACATCTTGGGAGATTATAGCAAATATCAAAGAAATACTGAAGGCGATTTCTCAAAACCGAGTTCGATTCCTCTCGCATCCTCGACTAATGTGACCTATACAGCACGTCACCAAGGAGGTGACTCGTTCGTGAACCAATATTCAGATCGAATTCCCACCTACAGAAGTTCATACCAACTAAGAAGTATCGAGATAAAAAAAGAAGAGCCTAAACCCATCGAAACGAAAGATACAGACAGAAAAGAAGAACCTTCCTTGGCTCAAATTCCAGAATCTCAGGCTGCGGAAGAGAAAATCAAAGAGCTCGAAACCATTAAAGAGAAACAGGAAGCACCCAAAGTGATTACCGAACAAGAAACTCAAGATATTAAAGAAGAAAAGGAGTTCTTAATAACTTCTATTACCAATCTGGAGCAGTTGAGTAAGACTGACCAACAGGCTGTAGAGGTCACAACCGAGGTTACCTCGCACGTTAAACAACATGAAGAGGTGGAAAAGAGATCTGGAGTCGAGCAGGTTGAGGAGACGGCAGAAAAAACCCTCGCTAGTGCACAAACCACGAATATAATCATCAATAATACGACGAATACTCTCCAAGTAACAACGATATCTACGGAAGTAGTAGTTAATCTTCCTCAAGATCAAGAGTTTCACTGCGAGCCACATCATAAAATAACATGTGAGCTCTGCCATATGGAACTAAAAGCAAAAATTAAAGCTCAAGAAGACACTCTTAATGCGGAACTCGCCAAGGAGCAGGCTTTACAAACGAAATTCGATAGTTTCCGGGCCGAGATGGACGAGAAATGTGAAAGTATCCTGCATTTAGAACGCGAAATCAACAAACTGAAAAAATTGGTTGAAGTAGCCGAGAAATCACAAGATTTCGCAAAAGTCTTGGCGATGCAGGAAGAACTTGACGGGCTCCGCGGGCAATTGGAGGAGTTGAAGACTTTTATGTTCCCTGCTCGAGTCATCGAGGGAGAATTCGAAGAGGAAGAGGTCTACCCAGAGGAATCCACCCAAGCAAATGACATTACCCCCGCAAATGACACCACAGACCCCTTAACCCTCAACAAAGAAGATTCTAATCTCGTATTAACTCAAACTCAAAGCCAAGGAGAACAGGCGCAGGAACCAGCTAACGGAGAATCCAAACAGGAGACCAAAGCTAAAAAGCCTCGAAGAGTGCAGAAGCATGTAAGTGTAGTTCAAGAGCAGGTCACTAAAGTAGAAGACGCGCGTATCAAGGCGCTGAAAGAAAGAGTGAAGAACTTCATTCAAACGCTGAAGGACAAAGGCCTGAGAGAATGCGGGCTGATCCTCGGTATCGATTGTACTGCTTCGAATATCTTTACCGGAAGACGCTCATTTGGAGGAAGACATCTTCATGATATCTCTAACCGTCGCTTGAACTTCTACGAGGAAGTTATCTCGATTCTCGGTGGTGTCGTTAATGAGTTTACTCCAGGAGGAAGATTCCCAGTGTATTTATTCGGTGATGATAAGACCCGTGATCGTAGCGTTAGACCGCTCTATACGAATAAGGCGGGCACAAGCGATGAGTGTCAAGGCATAGAGCACGTGCTTGCGGAATATAGAAAAAAAATCGTGAGGGTAGGCTTGTCGGGTCCGACCTCATTCAAGCCGCTGATTGATAAAGCGATAGAGATCACGAAAGCGAAGGCTGACTTCCATGTGCTTATTATTATTGGGGACGGTGCTGTGAGCGACCTGCAAGAGACTGTAAGCGCAATTGTCGAGGCTTCGCACTATCCTATTGCGATTATAATGATTGGTGTGGGTGATGGAGATTTCAAGCAGTACCCTAATGACCCTTGGAAAGGAATGAAGAAACTGGACGATATGATTCCGCATCGAAAGTTTGATAATTTCAATTTCTTGCCGTTCGATTCCAAGATGCTACCTGAAGAATTTGCCGAATTGGCCTTGAATGAATTACACGAAGCGTATCAATTTTGCGTGGAAAATAATATGATTGAGCAGTTACAACAACAACTTGAAGAGCAACAAGCAGCAGAGGAAGCTAAAGAAGAAGCTGTTGATAAGGTGGAACCGCTAAAAATTCCTGGATTTACATCGGCAGTAGAGGCTGCTTCTTCTCAGAAGAAAGGAGATAGGACGCCCTCCCAAAGGAAAGGGGGCAGCACACCTTCTAACAGAAAAGGTGACATCACGCCTTCGTTGAGGAAAGGAGACAGCACACCCTCATTGAAGAAAGGAGACATCACTCCTTCGTTGAAGAAAGGAGACACCACTCCTTCGCTGAAGAAAGTGGACAGCACACCTTCTCAAAAGGAAGCTAATGAGAAAAAAGTTACTATTAAAACCAATGAAGATGAGACGAAAGAAACTAAGCCGAGCTCTCTAAACAAAGAAACTACAGTAAAAAAAGAAACAGTAAAGAAAGAAAAAGAAGTAAGTAGTGAGGAAAACCCCACTCAGGAGAACCAAGGCGGCAACGGCCTGACCCTAGAAAAAAAAGATTCGAAAGCAGAAGAAAAGAAAAGCACGGCGAAAAAAGTAGCGAAAAAAGAACCTAAAACGCTCAAGAAAAAAGAAGAAACTGACACTAAAGCTGATCAGAAAGAAGAATCGAAATCAGCGACATCAAGCTCGAGCTCGGATCAGACAGATAGTAAATCAGATCTCAGCGACTCGAAGGGAGAAGCGCCTACGACTACCAAAAAAAAAGTTGTTAAGAAAGTTGCTAAGAAGAAAGCAGATGCTACTGAGTCTCAACTAACTGAAGCTGTGACTGCTCAAAAAGATGAACAGGAGACACCGACGGCTGATGGACCAGTGAAGAAGGTCTCCAAGAAAGTGGTTAAGAAAAAATAATTATAAAGAAAATGTTCGAGTCTACGTCATTATTATAATTGACTCATTAATTTTTTTGATCAGAGCATTAGAAAAAAGTAATTAGTATATGAGTTAGTGACGTTTTTACATCAGATTCTATGAGAATTTGTAATGAATTATTTCGGTCAATGAAACTCTCAAGCTAGCAAATGATAATATTAGCGGCATTTAATAATTTCACTGTTCGAGTCGAGAAAAATTAGAGAAGGAGTTAGTGTTTAAATGATATTAATATTATATATTGCTGCCAGGGATTATATGGATAAGGAAAAATCGAAAAATAAATCCAGAGTTACTAGTTACACAAATTACATATATAGAACTGCTATTAACAAGCAAAAAGAGAAAGAGCTCAGTTTCTTGAATCTCTTGCATTAATCAAAGCTTATTTTTTATGATCATTTATTTATTCAACATTATTTTCAGACCATTTTTCAATCGATCCAATGCATTTTAGGTGTTATTCGTGTTATTCGGGAGTTGTCTTAGGTGTTTGCCACCTTGAAATTCAAAGGATTAATTTGAGCGGTACCGCGAAGATTCCAAAATAAATTATTAGAATTTTTAATCGCTTTTGACAGGAAGAACGATCCGCCTAGTTCACACGCAATATATGAGCGGCTGGAAAATAAAATTGTTTACTTTTGCTGCGAACATGGCGTTTGACTGGTGAATTCGCTGCAGTACTATTATTCCCTAGTGGCTTAAATGTCTGTCCTTGCGTGTTCGCTTCAATATGTCTTAAAGAATCTCTATCTGATGAGCTCGCAGGCACCTTATTCATCTTATTAAGCGATTGAAGCATCTGCTTCATCGTGTCCTTCAACTCTTCGATATCTCTACTGATCACCGTCGTCTCCTCCACATTGCCAAGCTCGCTCCTCAATGATCTACACTCGCTGACTTTCTCATCGAAGTAATCTGAATTTGTTGAAAGAATTCCCGAATTGTCATTCACCATACAACTCTTTTGGCTCTTGAAAGAAAGCTCGCTGACCTCGCCTTTGAGGTACGCAACCAGCATAGAAGGCAATTCGTTTAGTTTCCCATTATGATCGAACATAAACGAATCAGCTTGGTCGAGCAAATTGCAAAACGTGATCACATAATCAATTTTTTGTTTATTCTTCGTATTGGACTCATCTAATTTCTGAATGATTTCCTGTTGGCTTGCGATCTTTGCCTCAAGCTCAATCTTTTGAGAAGAAATCCGACTGTTCTCCTGCGCTAAAAACTCGTTTGTGGCTTTAAGGTTGTTCACAAGGAAAGAAAGGTCACGGTTCTTTGCCTGCTCGTTCGTTAGCTACATATAGAGATATATTCATTTCTTATATCAAGGTATAAAGTCATCATATTTACCTTCTCTCTGATATTTTCGATGTGAATGTAGACCACTTCATCAAATCTCGAGTCAAGAGCGCCGGAATCTGGGATTTCGGGGTCAGGGTTGCTTTGCGTCTTAAGCTTTTCAATTTGATTCAGTATTAAGCTTCTTTGATTTTCTGTCGCTGAGCGAGATTTTCCTTTCGGTTTTGATTGGTTGGAGCTGATGGATCTAGAATCCCACGAATCGATCATTCCTGGGGTATTTGTCGACAGTCCAGCAGCCACTCTCTGATACCTGTTAACCTGCTCAGTGAGCTTATCGATGAGTTTTTGCTTTTTGTTAAGTTCTTCATGAAGTGCCTCGTTCTCGGTTTCAAGGCTTTCGATTTTTTGGAGGTGGCGGTTGTTGAATTCCCTCGAATGCTTCAGCTGGTTTTCCAATTCTTCAATCGTTAGCTCCAGACGTAGGATAGTTTCTCTAAAGGCATCCAGCTAAAAAGGATGGTAATTATTGCAGCTACTCCGAAATGACTTACGCTGTTTGCTTCGGTGCTACCGTGCAAAATCGTTCCTTTATGTTTAAGATTTTCAGCTAAAAGCATCTAAATGGACAAATAAACGCTTTATATGAGCAAATCAGCTACATCAATATCATTTCCTTTGCTTTTGATCGTTTGTTGAAATTGAATGAGCTGTTTTTCCATCATTTCTAGCAATTTATCATTTTTATGATCAATCACATTAGAATTCGCTCGTTCATGGTTTATGGTGTCGAGAATCTATGTATTTGTTTAGGACATTGTAGGTTGAGGCAAATGCCATACTAATTGAAGGAGTTTGCTGTTCTGGTCGGTATTTGGAGAATCTTGATTGTTGGAGACTGAAGCTTGGGACTGTGACATTAAGTAACTTAGAGCTTTTTAAATTTTAATTAATTTTAACTGCATCAACTGCTCAGCGATAATTGCAAAATCTCAATTTACTAATTTACTGAATCCTTTCGTACGTTTCGCTTTTCAAAAGAATTAATCTGCAAACAAATTACGAGTGCAACAAATTAAATATTGTGAAGCACCTTTAGTAAATTCCTTCTCAGTGTTTTTCTTTTCATTCAAGATTATAAGAGATCAATCGAACATATCTTAATAAGTCAAAGAGAGCTAGATGCTTGTAGCACTGTCTGAAGGAATCTCTACAACAAACGATTGTGAACTCTACGAATTCCATGTGATGCTATTGCATATGCGTTTTCACAGCAATTCTCGATTCTAAGCTTTGAAATAGATGAGCGGTTCATTTCGTAAACAAAAAAAAAAGGTAAAAAATGAGCTAAGATTAACCGAATCTATTAGATTAATTATATTGTTGCTATCATGATAAAGAAGCAGTTGAAAGAAAAAGCTATTATTCTCAGTCAAAAACTCATCGAAAACCTCTCAAAGATCCGAGCCCTCTTGCATAAAGAGGAAGCTTCAAAAAAACTCACAAAAAAGGACATATTCTTTTGGGGATTTTTGACCGCAATTCACATTGAGACCGCCGATACCAAAGCTGTGTACAACGCGGTTCAAGCATATTCACAAGTCAATAACAGCGGCTCTTTGAACGAAAACTATGAACATTTTATCATCCAATGCTTAACGGAAGGCTTTAACAACGCGAATTCGACCGGAAACGAAGGAAATCAAAAAACGGAGAGAAAAGACGAGACTGGGACTAAAGTTTACAAAAAACTCTCTCAGGCTACTTCTGCAGCCTCTTTACAGACCAAAGCACCAAAAACTATTGCGTCTTTTATCTCAAAGGCTAAGCAAGGCGGTTTCTTTTCAAACGGAAAGCATCCTAACACAGAGAACTCAAAGCCTAAGGTGGCTGTGGATTCAAACAAAGTTTCCTCACCTCTGCAATCCCCGAAATCTATGATCAAACCTCGCCTACCTCGATCTAATCGTTCATTATCTCCCACTAATAAACAAAAGTATCACTCTCTCAGTGCAAGCAATAAAAAACATACTTCCTCGAAAGCTAACCTCCATGACGCCATTGATGTTGCTGTGCATTCACCGACAAAAAATCTCTATAGAGAGCAGCGGATGACAGCTATTCCAGAAAGAAATACTCGATTTTTCAGCACATATGCCCCAAAAACGAACACTCATAATGAGTTTTTCCCACAGAAGTCACTGGAGAAAAGGCCTCTCAGCGTGAAAAACTTCTATGAGATAGATTCTGTTGTGAAAGAAGAGAATAGCGAAGGGAAGGAAGACACGAAAAACACAAATCATCTAATAAGAAGCCTAAGTACACCGAGATTACCGCCTGGGCATTTTAGCACGTCAAGGAGCAATAATAGTACGCCGCGACGGCAGGGAATTCAACCGTTTAACTTCCCTTTGGGCTCTTTTAGGACCCATACGCAATCCCTTAGTGAGAAAGAAGAAGAGCAGCAGCAAATGGAAGAAGAACCACAACAACAGATTATCACCACTGTATCACCTTCGCATAATTCGAAAGGGACAACAAAGGCTGCTAATATGAAGGAATCTAGAAAAGAGGCAAAGTTTTTGCAACAGCAGTATTATAGTCAGCTGCAGAGAGCGATGAAAAATCAGAATTCGAAAAAGTTTCCATTGTATAAAAAGCATTGAGGTTTTTGTGGCAGATTTTTCTCTAAAAGTCTGTTCTGTGTATTGACATTTTGAATCTTTAGGATAATTCCATTATTTTGGAAAGTTAACGTAAGATATTTCAAAATTTTGCATTTAATTCGCAGAAAATGCTAGTCTTAGTCGACATTCTGTATAGTTAAATGCTCAATGGGAAGGTAGGCCTGATTTCTACATTTTATTATAACAAATCAACTCCTTACTCTCACACAGGATGAGATACAACGCTAGAATAATGGCAACCTAGTGCGATGTTGTTTCAGGGTTCAATCTCCAAAAAAAGAAATCAATTCTAAGCTCTTTTCTTGCTTTTTCCTCTCCATTTCCGAATCTATGAAATTTTTAGACCATTTGTTGCTCATTATCTCGTCTCAAACCGACTCTGAACACTTAACAAGAAGCTAATACAAGAGCATTTCATATTCAACCACTAATAGAACAGTTTTCTTAAATTTCATGGCCTGTTGAATGTCATTGGTCTACAGAATTTGTTTGCGGTATTTCTAAATCGTAGTTGAATAATTTTACTTTTCAAATAAAGTTTTATAAATTCGAACTACTCTCACGGCTGGTATAACTCCACATGCGAAAGACCAATGCCTTAGAGCCCAATTCCACAGATCCGAAGGCTCAAGCAGAGCACATTGGCCTCATCGATTCACAATTTATGAATTCTTCTAAAATTCATTCAAATCACAAACCGCGACCCAGTTCGACCGCTCACAATGAATGAGAGCCTTGAGAAAAGCAACTCTGCTTTAATGGCAAGGTGTTTCTTGTCCATTATCCTTACTTTCGGAACATCATTTCTGATGCTTGGAGCATGATGACGTTAATAACAATTTAATGGAAATTAAAAAAGAGTTAATTTCACATTGCCAAAAGCCATGATTTCATTTTAAACGTTTAAATTCTGGTAAGTTCTATAAAATTTATAAATTCACAAATCTGAATAATGGTTGACGCCTGTAGTTTCAAAACTGTATGGTCCAAGGCAGGTCCCTACCTGATCTCCAAAACCCTCGGCTCCGGAGGCTTCGGCACGTAGGAATCTCAAGAAATTTTTCAAAATTGCTAACTTATTCTGCTTAGAGTTAAGAAAGCTATTCATAGTGAGGACAAGGGAGTTGTTGCGATCAAATTCTACGATCCCAAGACGAAGCGAGAGGACATCGTCAACGAAATCACGAACCTCAAGAAGCTCAACCATCCTAACCTCGCAAATATCATCGATCACCACGAAAAAATCATATATCAGAAGAAAGATGGGAGAATTTTAGAAAAATCCGCCATTGTGATGGAGCTCGCTGAGAGAGGCAGCCTCTTCGAGTACTTGAAGGTCTCTGCTCTCTTCCTAGGCCGCGGATTCCGAGAGGTTGTGGCCCGAACCTACTTCAGACAGCTTATCGGAGTTGTGGAGTACTGTCATAAGAAAGGCATTGCGCATAGAGATCTCAAACCGGACAACATACTCCTAGATAGTGAGTTTAACATCAAAGTCGCTGATTTCGGCTGGGCGACCTCGCTTCAGAGGGTTTTGAAGACCAATGCTGGGACGAGAATGTAAGATTGACCTCGAATTGGCGATTTTAATGCATTTTTTGTAGGTATCAGGCACCTGAGATCGTCGAGGGGAAAACTTACGACGGAGAAGGCATAGATATATTCTCCCTTGGAGTGATACTGTTCATCATGCTGAGCGGACACCCGCCTTTCAAATCAGCTAGCCAGGCTGATCCATGGTACGGTCAGCTCGTCAAAGAGAATTATGATAAGTTCTGGGACGTGCATGAAAAGAAAAAAATGAAAGAAGCCAGTGATCCGATTTTTTATCAGGCAGAGTTCAGAAATCTGATCAATGGGATGCTCCATTATGATCCCGTGAAAAGAATCACGATACCAGAAATCAAAGAGCATCCTTGGTTCAAAGGACCGGTCCTTGATAACGAAGAGCTTATTAAGGAGTTCAAGGATTACAGATTGATCATCAGCCAAATGCTAGAGAAAGAAAAAATGGAGAGAAGAGAGATGAAGAAAATAGCCAAAGCTGAGGCTGGAGGTGAAGGCACGTTTAATGCGTACACCGGCGGGGACAGAGATTTAGCATTGGTAATAATATTGGAAATCCGAACGTACTTAAGGAAAAAATAATTGATTAGGCGAAAGATCTTGATAAGATGCTCAAAGAGCTCAACTCAAAGACGAATTTCACGATTAAGCGAGAACTTCTTGAAAAGCCAGAGGTACGTCTATCAAACTATCATCGTTTAAGAGTGTCATGTTAGGAGTTTAATCCAGCAAGTACGATTTTCATCGTGTTGCCTGAGGAGCTGGTGTTCAAGAACTTGGTTATATTGGCGAATAAGTTATTCAGACCGAACTTTGTCGTGCATGATAAGAAATATAAGGTAAACTAAGACAGATATGAATAAGTTGTAATGGCAATTTGAAAAAAGATCAAAGGTACGACTGTAGGCGATGAGGCTCAAGAAATCGCGATGATAATTACGATTTGCAAGAATGACGATGATTCGAATGCGGTTTGTTTCACAAAATTAAAGGTAAGATTTTTTCTCGGCAATGGACGGTGAATTAAAACTGCGTTTATAGGGTGATCAAATGAAATTCCTCGATTACGTGGAAGATAAGTTCAAAAAGCCGCTGAAAGAACTTGGGAAATCGGAAGAACAGAAGTAATCATTTTTTTAATGGAAGTTCAAGATGGTGATACACGTGAAAAATTTTAAAATTTACAAAAGATTGAGAGTCAAATTTTATGATTGCATTTGAATGAATTATCTTTACACTTCATATTTGCTCGGAGAAAAAGGACTCGATTTGTTTGATCTTCTCAATGTGCTAGTAAAAGATGTCTCATAATTCTTTTTGAGGAATAGGAAATTAGATAGCAAAGGGCACTGCTGTAAATCTAATGGGAGGAAGTCTCTGTCCCGAGACTAAGAAAATAATTTTGCCTTGTTAAATTTGAGATAAATTAATAGTTCTCAGACGATTAGATTTTAATTGAAATTCAGGGATAGAAATGTACCAGATAAATGGGTAGGGCTATGCTCGATGGAATGAATAATACACATATCATTATCTGACGAAAGTTGAAGGTTTGCTGATGAGAACAAAAAATTGTATTTACTTCAATATTACTGCACAAAAATAAATCAATTCGTTTGGAGGTTACGAAAAGATATAACCAAGGCACTCTGCAGGGTCTGCCATCGGCAGGCCCGAAAACAAAAATGCTTTCATCAAGTGAGAATTTATTCAAAATTTAAGATCTTACAAATGAACCATACTATTCCAGCTTTTATAGATAGGAATCACTCACTTCATCACTTCATCGAGATTATTTAGAGGATTGTGTATGAACAAGCTTGTGACTTAGAACTTTACATTGGCGCATTCATTCATCGATTTCCAAAGAAAGAACGGCTCGCTGAAAATGGCTCAAGAATGCCCTAATTATCTGTGTTTAATTTCATCTCTTGAATCCGGATTAATTAATAAAAAAATTCTTATCAGTACACATTGAAAATGAAAATCATTACCTTCTTAAGCATCTTCTCGCTTCTTGCGGTTATCAATGCTCAGATGTTGATTAAAGACCCTCCAACTCCAAAAATTCGAGAAATTTTCTCTGCCGCTCAGAAGCAATTAATTGGTCTGGGAGAAGGTGCTCCTCTTTACGATAACTGCACGATAACGTCTAACTTTACTGCCCAAAAGCTTGAAGAATGTGACCAGCTCGCTCCAAAAATCGCGAAATGTCTTGTGATTAAATCTTTCAAGAAAATTATCGAAGGGAAGGGTTACTCAGCAGCCACAACAAATTTAGATCTTGAATCCCAAGAGTTGGCTGCTCAATCTGAAGTTGCTGCTTGCAAAATCAAGATGGCTCATAGTCTAGAAGAGCCAACTAAACCTGTAACTCCTGACAACAAAACGAAGCCAACAATACCCAAAAAGAATTCCACAATGAAACCCACAAACAGCTCCACATCCAGACTTACAAAGCCGGCATCTCCAAAACCAACTTCCAAGAAATCAACAAGTTTCCTGAAAACGATTCTCAATAAGAAGTCCATAACCGAAAAGGAACTTTTGGAATTTTTCAGTTATATTTAATAATTAAGTCCCTTGTGTTTGATCATACTCTGAGTATTTGGGCTGTCCTTGTTGATTGGATATTCTCGATGAGAATGAACATATTTTTCGTTTGTCTTAGCAATCAATATATTGAATTCTTCTGAATTAAAGAACAAAACTGGTAATTGCCTGTTCTTAATGCTCTTTATGTGTAGATTGCTGAGAAAGAGAGAGAGATTTAGATTGTACCTGCCAACACAAATTGAAATTTCTAGACTTCAAACTACACATATTCAGAGCAACTTGGTCTCTTTTCAAAGTCTTTTCTAATGCTCAGAGTATATCAAAAAAGCAAAGAGTTCATATGAAATGACTGAGGGTCTGGGAATTTTCCCACAGATGAAAAAACAATGCAGAGAAAATCTCTCGTGACCGAGACTGTAGCTGCTATGAGCATGTATTCCAAGCACTTTCATAGATTTTCCTCTTGAAAAATGAATTCTCAAGAGCGAGTAAGATAAATTAGAAAATATGCGCCGAATTATTAGAAATCTTCATTAACATGACTATCCTTGCTGAGGAGAAGAAGAACTTCACTTAGGACTTGCTCTGTCCTAATAGCAATCGAGGCTTTGCTCCTGGGTCTCTTTTTGAGAACTCCAAAGCCAATTTCTGCGAATTTCAAAAAACTGGCTCAAGAAGTACATATCAAATCGCTGGTATAAATGAATCGCCTCAAGATCTAATTAATAAATAAATCAACTCTAACTGCTTGAACCAAAATGAAATCGATCGCAATTCTCTCACTTTGCCTATTCTTCGTCGCTGCTAGCGCTCAATTCTACCCAATGAATGGACCAACTCAGGATATCAGCGCCATTTTCGAGAAAGCCAGAAGAGACTTGAAAAATGTAGCGATAGGACCCAAACTGACCGAAAACTGCCAACTCCCTGAGGACTTTTATCCTGAAACAAAACAGGAATGCTCCCTCTATGGCCATAAGTTCGCTCGTTGCCTTGCTTCCCAACGTATGGATGGAGTCATTAATGGTACTTTAAAATCAGCCTCAATTGAATCAAGGTTCGATTCTATTCCAGACGTAGTATCAAAATACATTGAGGACTGCAAGACTAAGTTCGACATGAAACCGATCGAGCCCCCACAAAATACCACAGAGATCCCAGCTGTAACAAACACGACAGAAACAACGAATTCAACAAATATAATAAGCGATCGTCCGACAACCAATGTGAATATCATCGTTAGGCCAATCCTTAGACCAATCATTCGCATTAAAAGAGACCACTAGTGACATTATCACTTTTGAGGAGAAGAAAAAATTTATTCATTTGAATTGAGAATTGGTTTATTCTTTTTTTGATTGCTTCATATTTTTTGTGGAAGTATGCAACTCCAATACTAAAATGGATTCGCTTTGTGTGATATCGTTATGGTAATACTGAAAAAAATAAAGGAAAACTGGTGTCTTCTTACTTTCAATAAATTTAAAAGGGTATGAGAGAGTTAATTTCTGAGTATTAATCTCAAACGCGTTTAAGGCTTATTTTCTGAGAAGATTTAGAAATGAAATAGTTATCAAATTTGCATGAGATATCAAAGTCTCATTTCTATCTCTGTTGAGAAACAATAACAGTACTTATTACCCTTACAGCGTCGCAAATTTACAATTTGATTTTTTCATCTTAATTGGTTTGAAGTAATGTTCATACAGTGCGAAATGTAATTGTTAGGAATTAACATTCGATACTGATATCTGAATTTTCAGCTTCAAATACCCGATTTTTCATGAAAAGCCTGCGATTGCATTCTATCAAATTACTCAATCGTCAAGATATGATAATTTCTTGAAGAATCAGAAGGAAAGAGAGAGAGAACAATTCAGATGTTTAATTGGATTTCCATTCGTGAATTATATGAGCAATTTCAACTTTTCCTATTTCGACACACCTTTCTCACTATCATCACCCTTTCACCTCCGAAACTATTTGAAGAAATCTTACCTAAGCACTCATTGCGTCTATTACTAGTAGCATCTGATCCAGTTGAGATTGAGGACGCAAGGAATTTTTCATGAAGTCATTTAATTCTCTTGCCTTTCAACTTAATCCCAAGATTCAAGCTCAGCAAAGCCTACAACAGTAAAAGCTATGAAAATTTGTCACATGAAAGCAACTTTCTTTTCGGGCTCCTTCTTACATTGTTTTAAACTCATTATCAATTATCTGGTTCTTGAATTCTAATTTAGGATCTCCACATGATTTTCCTTGATGAAAAAAACTAATTCGGTCAACACAGATACATTGGTCCCAGTATATCTTTATCAGGGCATGAATTTATGGAGGATTGCTCTAAACAAACTATCCTTGCCTCTGTATGCCTAAATGAATCTAAATTTCAAAAAAACCAGAAAAAGAGGCGCATCATACTATAATAGAGAAATATTTTGATTTATTCATTGGAGCTGAAGTATGTGAGTAGCTTAAGAACTGTAGTATTTAGAGGAGTGATAAAGAGTGATGAGCTCAAAATGGTTTTAAATGGAGTGAAACAAGATGCTCTCAACAAATTAGCAGGACTAACACCAATCCATATAGCATACGAACCGTTTCGCTTCCTGTAGAGGAAATGATGGACAATAGGTTCATTTAGTCATGAAAAATGCGGCATTCGTATGTGGGTGGATAACACTATAATTAGATGTTAACTTCCTTCTCTCAAAATTATTTTATTGAGATTCTTAATAAGGAGTACCACAATTACTGTTCTGAATACTGGTTCAAAGGTCATTAAATTTATTGGCAGAAAAACCACAAAGGAATCGTTTGGTTCCTCTCAACGAACTCGTTTATTTCTTCAACTCCACCAAACGTCAATCGAAGGACCAAAGTTCTGGCCATTGATCGTTTTTACTATAAAGGTGCTGCTTTCTCACAACCATATCTAATGCAATGGATCGGATCCTTGGTAGTTTTACAATTTCCAATGACTTCTCATTTCAATAGTATTCCAGAGGGGTGATTTCATTGTTCTGTATTGAGGCGATAGAGAGACATAAGTTTGGCATAAGTATGAGGTTAATCGATGAGCTCGTATAAGACTCAGCTTCTACAAAATTGCAAAAGTCGCAAATTAGCTTTTTATCAAAGTGGGTATTTGCAAAATAAACAAAGGAGGCGAGTTTTGGAAGACTCAGTCACTGAATTAAAATTACGGGATAGTTTCCAAGTGACGCATTAAAATTTATTAAGTTCAAGAAGAGAAAAGACCCCTTTTTCAGTTTTAATAAACTTGACTACTCATTTCGTCTGAACTTGGACCAACGACAAAAACAAAACCTTGCGAGCTATTGTTCGAGCGCTGAAGCAAGGTTCTCGAGTATAGTTTGAAAAAATGATGTAAGGAATAGGGCCAAATACTTTTTCTTTTCTTAGGATTTTAGCTTAGAGTGATCAAATATCTTTACGAAAATCTGCTCTGAGTAGGATATTATTCGAGGTTCATTAGGATAAAAGTCTTCTAATTGGCAAATAAACGAGTGTTAGCGAGTCTAAAGAAGTTATTCTGATTGAACGCAATCGAGTCTCTTCTTCTATCCTCTCTAATTGTTGCTCACATCGAGAAAAATCGTGAGCACATTGAATAGTGCGATTGACTCGAGAACTACTGTTCAATAAGGAAGATTCTCTTTGTGTTTTTTCCTCTTGGAAACATCGTTACTACCAATTCACTTCCTCGCCTTAGCTGCCCGACACCTAGTCTCTTGATCGAATGAATATGTTTGGAAATCACTAATAAAATGTTGGAGCGTTTTTGGCCTTCGCGGACAAACTATTTACAACCAAATATTGCGAAGGATCGGAAACGCTCTTTACGAACGCACATCTATTCTCAAATTAGGATCTGCCCGGAATTTGATAATTAGCCTGGAGTATTTGATATGTTTGATTGCACAGTCATTCTACTTCTCATACGGATACTTTCGTATGCAGTTGCACTCTCAATGAGCCTAAAATGGGTGTCATTATCAACCTGTCTCCGAACACTCGTTCTCCTTCTAAGAGCTCCTATTTTCCATCTTTCCCTCTGAATCTTCTTAATTCCTTGCATTTGGTTGAATTGTCTGTCCTAATGATAACCTCCTGGAAGCTCTTTTTCTGTTGTTTTATTTAATCAAGCTCAACGTTGATAACTTCCATTTGTGATTATTGTCCAATTAATTTGCCTATTGATCCAAATTAAATTAATTTTTTGACTTGAGTTGGTCTCGAGCCGAATAAATAGTAAATACCCTAAACAAAACACCTCGAGAATTTTTTGAGACTTCGCATTACGACTGCCTTCAAACCTCACCGTTTCCCTTCCATACTGCCTGAATCTCATTTCTAACCGCTTCCGTGGCTCAATTCCGAAATATAGATTGTAGGGTACTTCCGACGAGTTTTAGAGACGGTTCCCATTAAAAATTAAATCGGAACATTAATCAAGTACCCTCGAATTAATTCGATGTAAATAACAATTTTAATTCGTTTCGGTTGGTTTTAATTGATTATTTCTCCTTAATGAGGTACATGAAAATAACTTTGATTAATTGCCTCAGGATTTAGAAATTTTTCAGTAATCAAACAAGAGCCTCTTCGACTATTTAACGAGCCCGTTGATCAAAGCAAATAATAATTTCGAAAAAAAATTAATTAAATAATTGCTTAGCAAAATGACCTCTGTTCTTAACCTCCAAGCCTTTATTCACAGAGACTATGCCCAGCAAGAAAGATACGGATACACCTACATCAACGACCATGCCAACTCCGAAAGATCCAATGAATCCTCTGACGATAGTCAATCAACACAAGGCTCCTTCAAATACGCCAAGAAACACGGTCCTGCCAAGAACGGCAAGGAAAAAGCAAAGAAGAGCTACCAAATGAAACAAAAGACCGAGCTTTGCAAAACCTATTCTTTAGGCCTTGTATGCCCTTACGGAGTCCATTGCTCGTTCGCCCACGGCACCAGTGAGCTTAAAAGCAAGGTTTTGGTCCCAGCTCGCTACAAAACCACCAAATGCCGCGATTTCCATAAAGTCGGATTTTGCAAGTTCGGTGCTCGATGCCAATTCGTTCACAGAGAGCACGAAACCGACCGTCAAACGACTTTGGATAAGATGACTTACACCAGTGTCTTCCAAACTCTGGAAGAGACAGCAGTAGGAATGGACGCTGAGACACCAGTTGGAAACATCCTTTACAAAGGGCTCAATCTTCCAGCTTATACCCTCCCAAGACTCTCAGTTTTTGAAAAGTTGGCCAGTTGTCAAAATATTTAAATTATCAGAACTGGCGGATTTGAATTGATTTCGCAGCGAACCACGAAATCTCAGATTTTTAGTTCAACCTTAAATTTTTCTCTGATTGATAATGTGTTAAGTTCTAAATGTATAACGAGAGCGTAATGAAATATGCTCTCACATTATATCATGTCTTTCTATATTCTGATGTATTCTTTGGGGTATTGGAATTCTTTTAAAATTTGTAATGAAAATTATATATCAAAGTTGCCTCTACCTTTCATTGGTTTCTTTGGTGAATCAATTGAATGGAATCCTTTGAATGTAAAAAACAATTTGCCTCTTTTCC
>ENA-UOTZ01000282-UOTZ01000282.1-compost-metagenome-genome-assembly--contig:-NODE-282-length-42783-cov-18.117712_pt1 | contig 42783 bp, 16 predicted proteins | sample MGYA00238144_ERZ746983 | MGnify/ENA primary metagenome ERZ746983 (study PRJEB28759, sample SAMN06268863) | compost metagenome | isolation source: single cell | place: USA: California, Emeryville, Joint...
AGAATATCACTTTTCAAAACTTTCGTAGGATCAAAGTTCATCATCTAGCCTATTCCTAACCTATGCTTCCTACACAAAAGAAGTCAGTAGGGAAATTTGTAATTTAACCGAAAGTTGCTATCACTAGAATACTAGCAACTTCTCACCGAGAAGGATGGTAGGATGCCCGAAGAAATTTGTATGTTATTGATCATGAGAACAAAGATCCTGCTGAGTTTCAATTATTAGCAATTATCAATAGATTTTCATTATCTTATAAATTCAGGGATAAAAATTGTAGTTGCTTGTGGAAGTATTGTGTAAGTTGCAATTACTATTCAAATGGAACAGACATTACGACTTTTTAATTACGAAAGCGAACTTAAAATTACGATCCTTCATTGCTGTCAAGCCACTTTCGTCAAAATCAGGTCCTACTTTATGCTTTTCCGTCTTGTGAGAGGTTTTCTGGCTCGCTTTTTTGAAGCCTTTCTTCTTTATTCACTTTTGGCGTAAGAGAGATGATCGGTAGAGATTGCTGGAATTGGATCAGCTTCTCCAAGCTCCCAAAGCAGGTGTCCTTAAGCTTAGAATTCGGATGATCACCTACCACCTCCAAGATCGCATGGCGAAGAGCATCACCAATTTCCTCAAAGTGCTCTGGAACAAAGTTGTATCGAATCTTAGGGAAATATTTTTCAAGCAAATCATCATCAGCAACTTTGCAATCGATACCCTCTGCTTCAGCCTTTTTAAGCTGATTTCTAATGTCCCATCTCTTTTTCAAATCCTCTACTGTGAATCTCACATATCTCTCAGAATCTTTGATGCCTCTATGATAGCTCGTCTCAAGTGTGTACGAATGATGGCAGTGAGTATGAAACATCACTGCATTTTTCGCAACTCCATTGGGAGCCTCAAAATTGCAAGCATTCCAAGTACTTCCTTCGAAATCAAAATGCTTGGAGTAGCAATCTAATATGCGAATAAACGCTCTTGTATCTAATCGCTGCTCTTTCTCTTTTCCTAACGTTCCAAACACAAAAGCTCCTTCGCGACTACAATGTGCATGCATGTCCACAAACATCCATAGTCTTTTATTTTTACCGAGTTCTTTAGCTAATTCAATCACCGCGTATTGCGGTGGTTCTGTCTCAAATTTAGGGTTGTTGAAGATATCGTTGGGGTCTCTGGCAAATAGATCATATCTGGAATTCCCACGAGCGACTCCATCGGGATTGAGGATGGGAATTAGTATAAAAACGAACTTTTCCAGCAATCTTCGACTTACTTCATCGCTTTTGTCGAGAAGTCTTTTTACAAAGCCTTCAAACATATAAGAACCACCGGCTTCCGCTGCATGCACTCTCGCAGTGATAAAAATATATTGTTTTGGAAATATTGGAGGTCTTTTTAGTAGCTTCGGATTCATCTTATGAAGAAGTGAAAGATCGTTAATCTCTGACTGGATTAGAGGGAAAAGGTTCTCAAGAACTCTCTCTTTGAGGTATTTAGCTATGGCCTCTTCGAATTTTGGACCCTTGGCTGTTATCGTAAGCAGGTCGATACGGCGGAGTTCTTTGGTGAGAGTGAGAAGTTCACGGTGGAAGTAGATGTCCTTATCATCGGTGTAAAGATGGTTTATGCTGTCAACAAATTTGATGACATCAGTGTAAGAGTAGGGAAAAGAAAAGGCTAAGTAAACTCGTTTATCTGCAGAAGTAAATTTGTATTCAAAGGAAAGCTCAATATTCTCCTTTCCTAGGGAATATTTCGTGAGTTTTGTTGGGAGATATTTCCAAGTGTCAGAGTATGGTATCGATTTATACACTGGCACCATGCTATCTGAGTACTGACGATGATGCATTGTAGCCATATTCTTAATGTTGAAAGTTACCACCCTTTCTTCTCCTTTTTCGATCGGTTTCCGAGGAAAAACTTGAAAGTAAAACCAGAATCTCTTTTGGGACTCCTGCTCCGTCTTGAAATTGTCAGGAGCCACCCAAAAATCGAACTCTGTCGGTCCGACTTGCTCAACTTTTTGGATATTTCCGGAGTCAAAGGAGCTATCAAATATCCATTCATCAAATGTGATGACCTGCTGAGCAGAAGAGGGCGGATGGTTATAGGCTCCAGCATTCAGGATAGAATTGACTAATGCTTTATCCGACAGTATTTGCTGGATATGTGTAGTTTGATTTTCCATGATGAAATATAGTTTTTATTCTCAGATTCAATCTTTTATTAAGGAATCAGGATTGGATCTTTCATTAAAAAGAAATGAGCATCAAATATATCTTAGAAGTAGAATAATAGATTCTCTCAAAAATTTTGCTGATTCCTGGTAAGAGAGCATTTCAATGACTCTTCCAGCGGAGTATTATAGCATTTGAGAATACTGACTTATAAAGGAAGCTCCAGCATTACAGAGAATAAGAATATGATAAATGAAATTGCGTAACAAGCATGCCCAAAGTATTAGCAATTTGGGTAGTAATGCAAAGACTGCCTTTTTGAGATTCTGAACAATGCATAATCAGATACGTTAACTTCCATAAACAAAATGAATTAAATAAGAAAGTAACTCGCTTAATTGAATTAGTAGAGGTGATTTGCACTGCAAAAGCAACAAAAACTTAACTAATGAACTCCTATAGCCCCAATGAATCAATTCTAATTATTTTCAACGCTAAACCTTGCTAAAAATAATCAAGAGAATTTCCCCAAAAACTGAAGTCCTCACTCAATTGCTCTCCAGCGTCTGATTTTAGCAAGCAGCAGAGTGTTACTCAGAGTGCTGCTGAGGGAATGTACATATTACAAGGGAGGAAGGTGACAGCAATTTTAATCAAGAGAATTAACTCCTTTTGTGAAGTTGAGCAAGAAAATCAGCGTTTAGGTTTCTACTAATTAGACTCCACAAAGCAAATAATGCAAATGTGAATTTCTCCTCTTACAAGTATTACAATAAAGAAAAATAGCAGCAATGTTTGCAATTGTAAAATATTCCGAATTCGTCTATTTGTTAAGACGGTCAGAAAAACCGACCGTTTGATTCATATTTCGATTGCTGGTTATTTTCGTGTTATTGATTGCTTATTTGAGCCTGCTTTTGCTTCGGAGTCAGACTATAGGCTAATGAAACTATACAGAAGAAATAATTATAATGAAGAAAATAATCTATCATACATAGTTCATGGGCCGGTTGATCAGGATGATAGGTTTGAGAAAACGGATTTGCATAAGTTGGAGTATGAACCGAAACATTTGAAATAGGATTATAGTTTGAAAGAGGGGCTTGAGCTTGATAATGGTAACCTGGCTGAAGAATTAGAGATTTAGGTCTGAAAAAACCTGAATAAGCCCAATTCAGACCCGCACGGTTCCAGCTCTGGACATTTTCTCTCAGCAGAAACGATCTGAGTTTTTTATTCATGATGATTTGATTTATTATCCAAAGAAGAATTCCAACGGCCGCAATGTTGATGATTGTAGAAATGCTCTTTTGAAATTGATAATTGCTGAAGAAGCTTGTAATAACGAAGGCAAAGGCATCTAAAATTATCATTATTGATGCAATAATGTCTATTTTTCTGTTCGCTCTGAGCTCGGATTGCAACCGGAGGCAAAATTGAGTCAATGCTTCTTGCGAAATGTAAGGCTGGACGGCCCTTGGGTCAATTTTTTCCCAATGCACGAAAAATTGTCGGAAGGGGATCTCAATGCTGGGATTTTCTGCTTGTAGCATACTTTGATCTTTCAATAAGAGTTTCAATAAAATTGAGTCAAGTTTTTTGCATGAGTAAACCAAATGAAAATGATACTAATTAATTGCAGTTTCCTTGGCCTAGTCCTATTATAATAAACCAGAAATTATGTGAATGCTTGAACTACAAATTTTCTTTCTCACATAAGAAAAAACAAAGTGGAATCTTTTTCCTTTTTCATAGTAAAGAAGCAGAAACTATCGAATTCAGTTTATATTGATGTACGTCTCTGAGAACTATTTCGGAGATCTATCCCAAAGCCTACAAATTATGAGAGTTCAGAAATTGTACAAATGCATGCTCGATTCCTTTGATATCAATGTTCATTAATTTTTTTGGACGACTATTTCAGCTGGATCACCATCTCTCCATCCCGTACCTAAACCCGCTAGATATACCTCCTGTGCACAATGATATTGCCCTTTTTTCTTTATCACTTTTAAATTCTCGCCGTTTCTGCCAACCTTAAACACGATTTGCTCTGTTTTTGCGCTGAGCTTCTCCTCTGCAAGTTTCACAATTTTCTCAAAGGAATCTTCTGCATTCATTTCAATATCATATGAGAATCCTAACGAAAGGAAATTAATTCTAAATCGCGTAACTTTCTTCATCTCTTCTTTCCCGTCAATCCCAAGCGCTTGCAATAACCCCTTGAATGTGATTCGCTGACCTGGGTCTTTAACAAGCATGCTCCTCAACAGCTTGTTCGTCCCTTCGCTGACATTCACATCTGCCATGATACTATCAAGCGCTACTTTGTAAAATCTTGATTGACCCTTAAGATGATCAATATCCTCTTGAACTACTCCACAAACAAGTAAGGCCAGGCAACCCAATGAATAAATTGCCTCTGATAACTCATTATCGTCGATTTTCTTAATAATCGTGCTCTGGTCGGAGGTGTTTTTCAAATTTGCATTCAGATTTAAATTTTTCGCCCAATCGCCAACGAAGAATGTATCAGTGTCTTCCAGAAGGAAGACATTGGTGGGATCAAGAATGAGCTTCTCAAAACTTAGTCGATCAGTGAGATATTTCATTTCGAGGCTCAGGTCTTTGAGGACTTTGGAAACGTAGTATTGGACATCATCTGAACCAAAGGTACTTTTGAGAAGAGGATGATAGAGCCTGCTCACAAAATGGATCTGGTTTTCTTGGAATTCAAATAGTTCTGGGATGATGGAAGGGCTGCCACCAGGTAATTGACAGAAATGAAGAATTTCTTGGAAGAATAGAGTAACTGCTGTGGTGTAAGACTCTCTGGCCAGAGCAGAATAAGAATCAAAAATTCTAATGGAATGAAATTCTCCCTCAGATCGTGATTTGGCATGGTAAACCTTGTAATAACTTGTACTTGAGACTTCTTTGAAGTCAGTGTAGAGGGTTTTTAGCCTCTCGTTTATCAGTGACTTGGGTTCTTTAAGCATGACTTTCTCCAAATAGATCGCAAAATATTAAAAGGATCAGTATATTGAATATATTAGTTTAATTACCTTTTGAGTTTGCTTACATGCTTTCGAAAATGATTGCTAGAAGATTGAATTTTTTGAATAGTTTTGGTCTCTCATTATTTTTTCTTCTTGAGAATATTATTGATAGCAAGATCAGATCGATCGTAAGTAGTTATCAGAAGGCACTTCCAGACCCTTTTTCACTGATTCCTTGGAAGAAGTACGAGATCGAGAAATCTTTTTGTTTCCAATCCATCGAAGCGGCTCACTGCAGAAAAAGCGCTTGAACATAGATTCTTTACGAAATTTAGGTAACCAGGAGACCTAATCATTCTAAGGTCAGCGATTGATATCTCAAGCCAATTCACTGACCGGCAGTCCTCCATCATTTATCGTCAAACTATTGATGATATGATTAACAAGGAAGAAATCTAAGGTCTTAAAGCCTACCGAACAAACTTTTTGAATTCATAGAAGGGAGATATATCTTTATATTCATTCGTCTAAAGAGGAACTTATGTGATGTTATTAAGTGATTTTGCTAATTCGTCTCTGAAGAATTAAAGGAAGATGTCATATTACTTTGAAAATAGTTCCTTACTCATAATTCTTAAGCCTTGATCTAAAGAAATAGGTTTTGATATTTTCAGTGGCAAATTTCGAAATAATTCGAAAATTTTCCTATACAACAGATTAATTGGATGAGGATCGATTTACAACACTACATGCAATATAAGATATTGAAGAAAGAACAGAGAAATAGAGAAGGAAATTAGCAGGTAGCTGATAATAGTTCTTCATCCATGCAAGATTTTTGAACATTTTTCACTTCTTCAGCACACGTTGTCTTATTGAGAGCTGAAGTGACCAATTTTATCAAACACTCTTCTGTGGGGACAATTCCCACCACCCAAACGTGCTTTTTAATCTGTTGCACACTCAATCTTTTCTTCACATCGAAGCACAACATTGACTCGATTAAATTTTTGAAGGTTTGGCTGAAAGCAGAGCCTTTTAGCTTCTCATGGAAGGCCCAGAATTCTTCAAAGTTTTCTTCAATGATTAAACTGTAAAGCTGGTCGGTCGCCTTTGCGCTACTAAAAGGCATGTTCCCGCTCACCATGGTAAACAATGTGATTCCAAGGGCGAATAAATCAGCTTGATAGGCATTATATGGGAGATTTAAATGCATTTCTGGTGAATGGTAAGGAGCAGTGCCTACTTTGCCCTTAACTAAGCAGTCCTTTGGGACTCCCATTGCAACTCCGAGGTCAGCAAGCTTCATGCTGTAGTTTTCGTCAACGAGAATGTTATCAGGTTTAATGTCCAAATGGCAAATGCTCTTCTCATGGAGGTATCCAAGAGCATCGATTAATTGGATGAAATAGGCTCTTGCGGTGGTTTCTGTGAGGCTTCCAAATGATTGGATCAAGCCCAAAAGATCACCGTTAGGAACCCATTCAAGGACGATCGCTGGAAGTCCTTTTGGTTCTCCACCAACTGGGTATTGGTCTTCTGATTGTGGAAGGACAACCGATGGGAAGTAGCCTGAAGCAGAGAGGATTCTTGAGTGATTAAGTGACAATAACATCTTGGCTTCAGCCTCAGCGACGGAGGCTTTGAGGTCAGACTTGTAGAGCTTGATGACTTGCTTTTGTTGTGTCTTAATGTCTTGAACCAGAAGGACATCGCAAGTGGAGCCTGATCCAATGAATCCGAGTGGTTGCCATTTATCAAGGAAGTTAACTGAGGTTGTTTTGATGGTTTGCATATTGATTTGTGGTTGTTTAGAAGAATATTTGTGTCTTTTTGTTAATTGATTATTGATGCTCGAACGCGAGTTTAAATAGGATTGGCAACGGGTTTTGATGCAGTGATTAATTATCTTCGGCGTGGGGGTTTTACTAATTTAAACTTTTATAGTCCGAATATTAAAGGAAAAAGTGAAGTATTTGGAATAATTCAAAATCAGTAAAGCACTGGCAAAATTTGATGATTTAAAAAATGATTGCCGATCAGTATTAGATGTATTAAATTTACCAACCGTTTTCTCGAAGGTTGATAGGTTTGATCCCAAAAACTGAAGGTAAAAATTTCCCGGAAATTAAACAGCTAAAAAACTGTGATCGAAAAAGTAAAGCTACTGTTGCCTGAACTTGAATTAGCCCGGATCTTTGCGAAGAAGACGTAATTTTATCGTTGAACATTACAGAAAAACACTCCAGACAACAGGTTGAAGAAATAACACTCCATGCCTTGTTGTCACGAGGTACAGTTGATTAGCACTATTAGTTCACAATATCAGAACAAAAGACTTGAAGGTTGCTAAATAATGTTGGATGCTAGGGTTATAGGTGGGGTCAGCACATGCCTTTACATTAGTATAAAGTTAATCTGAAGTTATGCCTTGAAAGAAAAGAAAAAGAACTAAGAAAAGGGATTAATTCTCCAGTGAAGATTTAAGAGTTTGGTAGAGTCGGATTTTGAATTTGCACTGAAGGATTTTTTATTAAAGTTGTTAAAAGTTTGATTTGAATATTCTCGTCAGTTGACACCGGATGCCAGTGCCATATAAAATTTTATGCGAAGCATACATTTATAAATTTTTCGCAATTTAAAATACTGACACCTTATAGGTAGAATAACTCTAATATACATCTCGTTTCTCTCTATGTGAAGAAAACACTCTTGGTGTATTAGTGAATAGTAAATATGGCTAACCTAGCATCTACACAGCTCTGCTAATATGATTTCGAAGCCAAGAGATGACTTTATTAAGTATTTTTTTAAATGTTCAACTTCCCAGACCATTATATTAATTATGGATCGATGATGTGAGAAAACGAAATATTTGAGAAAAATCTCATTAATAGAAAAACTAAAATGAGCTTTCATCAACCGCTTTAATGCACTTTTCAGATTCTACCGCAAAAATTGGATGACTTTAATTCGGTTTGCTGCTTTGAAATGAGACCTGTTGATCATAACACAGAAAATTTTTTTCCAAGTATGTATGTTCTAAAATGAGTTGAGTGAATGGAATAGAAAACTACCTAAATGGCATGAGATTTAATCAAGTAATGAAATGGACTTCCTAATTGACATGTCTCATCAACTAAGCATACACGTTTAGAACTTGATCAGAAACCGAAAGCTTTCTCTAAAATATTTAATGAATACGCAAATAGTTGATATTTTTCAATTTCAATTTTATCGCCTCTCTCATGATGGGGCTGAATACACGATAGAAGAGAAAATATTTCAAAAAGGTATTTCCTTGCGATTCCTTTTCTTTCGGTTTTACTTTAAAATTTGGCGCGAGTGTATAAAATCCAAATTAATAAATTAAGTATCGAGGACATTATTTTAAGTTTACAGTTGCAATTTCAATCTGGAAATTCTGAGCTTCCACTGGAACTAGTTTGCTTTTTTCTGGGCTGAATTCTATTTTGTTCATTGAAATCTCTTTTATTGCATCATCCATGAAATTATTTTTCTTGGTTTGGAACTGCGGACTAGGCTTCAGTTGTTCAACCGAATCCGCATCAGCCTCAGCCACCTTTTTTGCTATCAATCTATTTATCGCATTTTTCAAATAAAGGCTCGTCAAGATCTTATCAGTTCCCCTCTTCAAGTAATTCTTTATCCTGTCCAACTGTATTTTTCTTTTCTGCTCTTTGGCCTTCTTCTTCTTGAAGGTTTCCATCATTTTAATCATTTTCTGGGAAATCTTCTCAAAATTTTGAACCGTTCCCTCTGCCTTTACTAATTGAAGTCCCAAGCCACCCAATATGATTGCTCTTCCTCGCTTCTCTTGTTTTTTCTTGGCTTTTTCTGAGTTCTCCTGGTACTCTTCATAGACCAGCTTAAGGAAATAGAATCCCATGTATCCCATTGTGAGACCATTCACAATTAATATCATCACTAGACTCCATCCCCTCAGCCCTCCAATATCTTCTTGATCAACATCTAAGTAGTAAAGGCTGTAGAAAAGCGTAACGAAGTAAGCTCCCATACTCAACTTCTCGCATTTGTAGAGAATATCGTCATTGTAGGGGTTACCAAAGATAAACAGCATCAGGTTATAAAAGCCAAAAATCTGTGCTATCGTCATGGCCTTGGTCGCGACGGAGACTTGCATCGAGGTATCGACGATGAATACAGCTGCTTTGAATATCATGATGAGGATACCCCAATAGAATCTCTGCGGGTTGAACTCAACGAATAATGGTCCTAAGGTAACTCGAAGTCTTTCGTCATCATAGATGATTTTTCTGTTATGATACATAATGATAATGATAGTAATCGGTGTAAAGAATCCCCAAAAAAGGAGAGCAGGGACAACGATGAGAGTTTTGAAGTAGAAATAATCACTGGTATCGCATGAGATATTGCGGTTTGCGACCAAAAACGTTTCGCCAGAACCCTCGATCAGCTCGCCACAGGAGATATAACTCGTGAGTATTGAGATGATTTCTGGTTGCTCGACCAAGATTAGTACGCAAAGAGCAACTGCTAAATAAGTGAAGAGCTTCTTGGTTGCAGCTGGATCGGGTTTGCGGAGATAAAATCTTTTGAAGAGGAGATACAAGGCGATACCGCTGCCAAATAGAACGAGTTTCACGAGAGGAGAAAGAAGGTAGAGCACTATCTTAAATTTGTACATTCTCTCAACGCTGTATCCGTGCTGGAGGAGCAGACAGTCTAAAGAGAAAGTCATCCCCGAAAGAGGGATTGAAATACTGACACTGATCTTCACATAATCGTAGACTTTGGCACAAATTTGGCCGACAACACCTAATATCTGGCTGTAAGTGTTAAATACGCGCATGTAAGAGTCTTTGCTGGGATTTTCGAGACTCTTGGTCTTCAAGTAATCTAAATAGGCCTTGGTGTTTTCTCTGTAGGTAAGGAAAAGCATGACGCCTTGGTACAGAATAGAACCTGTTAGAAAAAGAGCAGCTGTGGTTACTGTGCTGGTTTTGGTACACTGCCCGCAGGCTGTGTTGTCTGTTGCATCTGCGATGTATTCGAGAGTTTCGTCACATTGCATGCAGAGCGGGCCTTTATATCCTTCGACACATGCATCTCCTGGCTGTCCGCCAAGGCATTTCGTGTCATCCTCGCATGGATACACTTCCACTGCGACGGGGTTGGCTCTCCAATATCCAGGATCGACAGTGATGTCCGCTCCACCGTTACAAACCGCTCCCTCAGGACAGGATCTGCAGTAATCATCAGGAGAGACAGAGAACGTATTTATACTACACAGAGTACAGAGACTGTTTACTGTGTCTGCAACTTCACCGGGCACACATCCTCTGAATCTAATAGTTGAATTCACATCTTGAATGTATCTGGAAGATTGATACACTATTTGCAGAGCACCCACATCACCTTCTTTCGATGGTAAATCTACAGCGATTCCATTGATTATTTTCTTATCCGGGTCAGTATAGGTACTCGCCGACGTTTTGTTAACAGTTTGAAGACGGAACGTGAAATAGAAGGCCGGATTTCTATCCGGATCAACAACGGGCAGATACATCCCATTATAAAGTCTCGCCGCGAGAGTAGCTGAAAAAACGAGCGTTTTGAACGAGTGTGAAGCCACATTCGAAAAAGCATATTCATTCGCATCATCATACGCAAGGAAGTCAACTGACTGATCTGACTCTAGTTGGATTAGCAGGGCATTAGGGCCGCTCTGAAGAATCTTGGAAAAGTTTGTGTCAAGAGGTGCAAGGCTTGTCATTAGTGCCGAGGTTATAGACTGAGGAGACTCGATATATATCTCTCCAGTATTTTCGTTTTCGGAGTTAAATGCTGTGTTATTGAATTGTAGCTGGGCCTTATTAACCCAAATCGAGTTGCCTTCCTTCAAGGCGTAATTGCCATCGAACATACATCCAAAAACGTCAAGAGAAATCAACCGCATTGAGGCTGTACTGTAAAACACGCCTCCCGAACCAGAAGTAGCTTTGACAAATGAAAAACTCGAATCGTTTAGTATGTAGGAGGCGTCAATCGAGGAGGTCGCCGAGGCGATAGTTCTCTCTTGGACATCGTTGATAATTGATCCATTGGTGTCTGTGGATATGTCGATGAAAAGAGAGTTGCTTATCAAAACCGTCTGAGGGCATAAATTGTCTGGGTTTGCTGGGACAGAGATAACGTGTGCATCAGAACTTAGCGACAAATAGTTCATAGTTGTGTTTAAAATTTGCAGAGAATTTTGATTTGGCTGGCTAGATTGAGAGCATTCGATACTCACTAATGAGGTACCGGTAAAACCTAGATACCCAACAGTAATATTCTCTAGGGTCAACGTTCCGATGATTAAAACCGCTAGGCCATATTTGGTTTCGGTTGTAATGGCAGGACTCGTTCCTGACTGAAGAATCCTTGACGCGTGTCCGAGATATGTTATGTTGGCAACCGTTAATGGCAGGTCTTGAGTGAGTGACAATACCAAAAAGCTGCCGGGTTGTGCGGCAAGGATGTTCAATTCGATATTTGAGATGAGGAAGCTGCTTTGTCCGCTAGAAATTTTAACGCTGCAGTTTTGGAAGTAAAGAAAAGTAGCATTATTCTCAGAAGTTAAAGCTCCGATTTCGAGGTCCAAATTGTCCAATTTAATTTGCGTGAAATTGGAGTTCTTAAACATGACAGAACCCAGTTGGGTCACAGCTAGCCCTGAGAAGACATTTTCCAGCATGGTGAAATTTAATATCGCGTACTCAGTGTAGAACAAACTGCTCTGGTAGGCCTTGATGTCATTAAAGATACAGCTCGAAATGTTGATTTTGATCTCTGTACTGTATGAGACTACAGTAAATACAGGACCATCGGTTGCAACTGAACCCTCATACTTTTCGACATTACTATTCAGAATCTGTAGGGAAGAGGAAATCGTTTTCATCATTCCTTTATTATTATTCATCGCTATATCGCTAAAACTGCACTTCTCTAGCAGGATACTATCCGAGGCCAATGAGAGCAAGTAGTTATCGTAACTCGCTTTTGCTCCAACAAACTGTATGTTTGTCAGATTCAACACAGCGTAACTTCCCAAGAAATACAGGAACGAGTTATCGAACACAGTTTGCGAAATACCAGAGCTTTTACTCAGTTGGACGTTGGTGAAGTTCGAGTCGAGGACATTTATTACGATATCTTTTGTTCCATAGGGCAAATTAACTCCCAAGAAGTTGACTTGAGCCATCGCGGTTTGATGCGCGCTAATACTAACGCTTGTAGCAGCGTTTTTTGCGAAAGTAAGTAGCTTGCGATTAGTCATTGTGCTTATAGATACATAAATTGAGGTAGACGCAAAATTTCCATTGTTAATGACATTCTGTGTTAGCTCAAGTACTTGCATCGTATCAGTTATCACAGAAATGACGCCTCTGCCAGTGATCGTATCGAATGTGTTGTTCGTGATATTTAGCAGCATCGAATACTGGAACTCAGAGAACGAGAGCACACTGCTTTCGCCTGAAAAATTGAGGAAAATATTATTTTCCACACGAACCATCGAAATGAGAGAGATTTCGACGGCAGGAGTCGGCGAGTCAAACGAATCCATCATATCTTGGAAGGTGTTTCCAAGGAGGTGAACGCCGAAGGCCTCTGACTGGATGTTTGAAACTACGAAATGATGGCTTTTGCTTTTGAAGGTATTCTGTATGAATTTACAATTCTCTACAGCATAGAAATAGGTTTGATTTTCCCAAACGCCAATTGGTTCTCTGGATCTAAACCGAAGGAAGTTAGTCTCATCGCCGTACAGGAAATTAATGACCTCGGCCTTATCGTAAAGTCGGGTGTAGTTGAAAACAGAAAGAAGTAGTGGGTAAAAAGACTGGAAGCTCATTGCAGTGGAAGTATCCATTGAGTTTCCGATAAATTGGCAGTTGAGCAAGTAGAGGTATGGCGGTGAGACTTTAAGGATACTGGCACCTCCGGAGAGTATATTTTCTTTGAATGTGACGTTTGAAAAGAAAAAGGCTCTGCTAACGGTAGGAGGATCCCCGCCGCTTATGCCTGCAATGTTCGTGGGATAATAGTAATCGATATCGAAGTTAAACCAACTGAGACTTGAAGTTAGAACTTCGTCGAAAATAATATAGGTGCCCTTAACGATATTGTTGGAAAATTCGGAGTCAAAGAAGAAATTATCAGTTGGATTGGTCTGCAAATAGATAAATGGAGTGTTTCCTTCAATGGTGTTATTTCTCACTACAAAATTGTAGAACTTCAAGTAAGCTCCAGTATTATAGATGAAAGGCATGCTTCTTTGTAAGTAGTCTATACCTATAATGTTATTCTCAATAGTTACGTTTATCACCTTGTAGAAGCTTGTCTCTACTGCGCCGGTACCATCTTCCAGAAAAGTGATGAAAAAGTCAAAAAAACAGAAATAGGTCACGTTGCATCCAGAAACTTTAACATTAGAGAGAGTTTTCCAAGAGATTACCCCGCCGTATCCGTAGTCCCAATCCGGAATACTATGAAAGAAAAAGTATTGTATGTCCATGACGGAGTCCACTAAGGTAATATTGTCAATAATTAAGCTCGAAATCTGAGTCTCGCGACCTCCGACCTCGTCAATTGACATAAAGATAAAATCATTGCCTTGAGTCCAGTTTGCATTTGAAACCATAATATTCGTTATTGAGATTATTGTAGGTTTCCACAAACTAACAGTAGGAACGAAAAATCTTCCTGAACCACTCTTTCCAAGAAGCTTGAGCCAGCCGTTATCGATGATCGAGTTGTTCATAACCACGTTATCGACGATAAAGTCAGCAGGAGTGGAATAACTCGCAACTTTCGTTATATCAGTTACACGAAATTCAAAAAACGCAAATCTGCTGAGTGAATCAGATGGAGTAAGCTGCTTCATATACATGTTGGTGCAATCAATATCCTGCACATGCACACTACCAACGTTATTAAAATTCACAAGTTGACTTGATGGCATCATCGTGATGTGTGCTAACGAAAACCCTTGAATGAGGAGCACCTCGATGTCAGTACCGTAGACGAAGTAAGGCATGACTGCGGCCGGAGAAGTAGTGAATGAAAAGTTTGGAATTGTGGGAGCCGCGGCGGCCATCGCGGCTGCTGCCGTTGCAAGAGCAGCGTCGAGTAAGTTGGTGTTAACGAATCTCGTATTCAAGAGTTTGAATTCCTTGAAGCTTGCAACAACCATCGTTTTCCCAAGCGATTGAGTGAGGGCCGCGACCGTGTATGTAATGTTAGATACTGTCAAAGTAGAGGAGAGTGGTGTGCCTGCTATCCCTTCGAACCATGTATTTGCCTCTGCTATCAAGGTTTCATAAAACAGATCAAGCGCTGTAGCAGTTATCACCGATTTAAAGCTGTAGGGATAGACCATATCAGCGCTCATAGTGTAAGTTGAAGCCACAGTGCCATCTGTACGAAAGCATACAGATTTTAGAGTTATCGTATCGAATCCAGAAGTATAAATAACTTTATTGCTGGTCGGTTTTTGCATAATGTTAATCAATAAGCCTTCGAGTGTAAGCGAGCTTCCGGTTCCAGATGTGGCGCTGAAATCGAAGGTTGAGATGCTGAGAACATTAATTGTTGGGAGCATATGGCAATAATTTCCATCTTGTGATACTGATACAAGTGGAGGAGTTAGACTCTTAAAAGCAATGCTTTGAGCCGAGGGAAGAATTAATGAGTAAGTTCCAAAGGTATAGGTTCTTGTCTTACTCAACAGCGGTTCAGAATTAAACAAAATGAAGTTCGTAGTGGGAGACACGAAATATTGTTGGGTTGGATCAAGTTGACTTACAATTGCTCCATCTAAGGTTTGATATGGGCTCCATAATAAACCTGGACCAGGCGATGTGGTTGCCGAATCGATGTAGACGTCTATTGTTAGAGCGAGGTGAGCCAGGAGTAGTGTTTGGATGCAGAGAATAAGCTGCTTTTGCATTATCATTTCCGGAGATTTTTATTTTAAGTTCAGTTGTTTTAATTTTTCTGCGACGCTATTTTGGAAATTAACAGTGAGCATCAATTATTTGTTGGAGGACATTCTGATCAGGATTACATATAACCCCACCTGCAATGAAAACAGAATTCTGATCAGCCATCCAACTAAATCGATAATACAGACAAACGTGATAAACCTGCCTCAAGAAATACAAATCAGATCAGGTTTGATTCTTTTTTGAGGGTTATCCGTGTGAAAAAATTTAGGTACAGATATAATAGAACAGGAATTTAGCAGACGATAAATAGACCACTTAATATTTACTGAAAATGAAGGTTTGTGCACTTACGTCTACTTAATATTTCCTGCTAGTTTACTTTCATTCTAAATGAAATTATTATTCGAAAAGCGATGGAGACTCAAATTTGAAATCCTTCAATTTGAAAAATTCTTGATTTGTTGTGAGGAAGATTCTAATCTGTTAATAAATGGGTGCCCAAGGAAATGGAAAGTGTCTCAAACCAATTTTACGAGATACTTGTCTCTAGCAAGTAGTTGTGAAGTTTTCTGATCATGGAGTTCGAACGGAGGTTTTTAATCTTGGGTGTTAAACGAATTTAAAATCGCTCCGCTCAAGAGTTTGAAGTTATCTGATTCTAATGATTATTCTGACAGACCCATTTCAGAAAAATTGGATTTGAAAAAGGACAAGAGTTTCGATAAGGAATGGAAAACCTTCTTCTTAAATCTAGACAGTCGGTTTCGGTGAGTTTGTTCGTTATCTATAGTAATTACAAGCATATTTATAAAGAAAGGAAAGAAAATTGGAAGAGGAGGAACTTGATGGAAGATGTCAATAATTGAAATTATTGTAAAATAGCTCAAGCAAGATTTCTATACACAGTATTTAAGCAGATCTAATTCATACCCTTTAATTTGATCTAATGTAATCTTTTCTCAATAAACAACCGTGCCATGTGTGCGATACATCTTTTAGTTACGCACAAATCTATTCATCACTTACTAACTGAAAGAAACGTGTGGTTTTTCAGATAAAATTTACATTTCCAATATGAATTTTATACGCAGTGCAGACTTCAACTGCAGGACATCTTGAATAAATAAATACGTTGACTTTATAAAGAATAATCAATAAACGTGCATTTTTCATTAAAGTGTTGTGATGTTCTCTTTTGCATTTTTGTAAAGGTCATAAATTAAAAACTTTTTCATCGCACTAAAAGACAGTCGACAAAACCTTTCTTGTAAGTTGTTTGGAGAAATTTTTTCGCTTGTTTAGAAGCTCCTGCGGGTAGGCTTTCGCTGGTTCAACTAAAGAGTCTGGAACCTCATTCTGATGAATAAAATGCTCTCGTTGCTGTCCTTTATAGTAATTTTGTAACTCATCGAGACGCGTATCGATATTTTGTAAGCTTCTTCTAAACTGAGTTTTAAGTCTCAAAGAGTCCTTCTGGAATTTAGTGAATTTTTTATTCAATTCATCATTTTGTGGAGAATTCTTCTCTTTCTTAATTGCCCAGCCGTTGCTTCTTTCTGTCTTCGTCATGTCCAAACTGGTCATACTGCTCGCTCGTTTGGTTTCTCGAGCGATTTTTCTATTCAGCAGCACTTTCTGGCTTAGATCCAAAGTATTGCTACTATTGGCTTGCTTAATCGCAGGAAGTGTGATCTTCGAGCTGCTTGAGTTCAATTTTGCTTGAGGGGATGACAACAGCGAGCTCGCATTTGAATCCATAGGAAATAGTTTTATAGCCGAACTCATCGGAGATAAAGTCTTTTTCAGCAAATCAGACTCTTCTCCTCCGGCACAGAACGAAAATCGCTTTTTAATTTCGCTGTGACCATCAAAAAATGGTTGTCTCTCTTTGATCTGATCTTGGTGGTTTTCAGCGTCCTCATTTTGACCGTTTATCTTCTCTGTGCTTTTCCTAAAGTTGCTGCTCAGCACACCACTTGCTCGGTGCGTCTTGTGCTTTTTCGCAAAAATTTGCTTCGAGGAGTGAGAAACAAGATCGAGAATCCTTTGAGATCTTACTCTGTAAGCCTCTAACTTGCTGATTATCTTATCTTGCTCAGTGATTTCCTTGTGAGAGGTGGTAAAGCCGCCTTTGAGCGTGTTTTCAATACTATTCAGCAATTTTTTGTCAATTTCAACGTTAATTGTTTTCATTTCAGTTACTCCCAGGTCACCTTCTTTTTCTAAATAACTTCCAAGATCATTATAAAATTTCGCTGGGTTATACACATCTTCAAAGGCATCCATTTGCTTCTTATTGCTGCCTTCAAGCTGAGCAAGTGCTTCTTGATACCGGCCTCGTAATGCCAATCGTTGGGCATCTGAGGATTGATTCAGCGTTTGGTTTGCAGAATCCTCTTCGATTTTATCAGGAGAGATTTCAAAATCTGTGCTGTCTGTATTATTAGGCGTGTCCGTTTGCGATTGATTTATCCCTATTTCTTTCCTTTTTTTCTGATTGATTTTTACTGGAGACTCCTCATACTGTCCCTCTGACTCTTGGATCACAAGCTGCACTGGAAAAGGCTTTTTCTGAACGCCAAAGAGCTTTTGCAGAGTTGACGAGCGATCAAACGAGTCCACCGACCTCTCGCTCTTCGGAGACAATATCGAGAGGCTAGATTTTCGATTTCTTTTCTTATCGAACTCTCTATCTGGAAGATCGTTTAATGACGCAACTTTTTGAATTTGGTGTTTGACATTGATAAAAGTGTCCAACCTTCTGAACGTCCTGAGCCGGTTGTCGAATTTGTCTGCTTTTGTGTTAGAAATAAGTCCCAAGTCTTTCTTTTTCTTCATGATAAGACTTAATTTCCGTTTGAATTGGCTGGCAGTTTCTTCCTGATTTGAATTATTTGGTACATGCCCGACAGATCGACCTCTGCTAGTTGATTTTGAATCGATCTGTCTATGGAGGTGCTGGATGTCATCATGTTCTTGGCTGTAAATGCTTGCGGTTCCATCGTCGTCATCGTCAAAATTTTTCGAGTTTATAAACGAGTTTTGCTCAGAAAAAGCTTCAGATTTGCAGTCTCCTTGGCTGATTCGGCTGTCTGGGATCAGATTGAGTGATTTTGCTTGCTGCTTGAGCATGATATAAATCGAAGGATAAAATTGCAGGAGCGAATTAATTTGAGAATTATAATTCAAACTTTATCATTGAGCTTTAATACGAATCTTTAATTGATATTCAGATTTTTCAAACAATTTTCTGGTATGAATATCATAACGCTTACAATCCTCTGTCTGGAATTTTCATAGAATTTGTATGAAGTGCAATTGCTTTAGGATGTTCGAAAAGTATGAGTACTTTCTGACTTTTTGAGAAATACAAGGTTGAGAGGTTGCGTTCACATATGCATAACATAAAAACGGAAAGCAGAAAAAGAAAAATTTAAAATAATTTAACCGCTTCAATTAAAAAAGGCATGTAGCCTTTTTAAAATTCAAATCAAACAGCAACCCTCCAGTTGAAAGTCTGCCGCAAAGAGTGTTTTCTCTTCTGCTTTCTATCACGCTTTGAGTTTTTCCAACCACTAATATGAGTGCTGCCATCTTTTATGTCATCTATTATACCTTCTTTTATACCATCTTTTCAATTTAGCCAGCTTGAATTCGAAGCATTATTGCAAATATATGAGTTCTGATCGTTTTGAGAGCGAGATTGCATTCCTAGTATGAAAATATGCCTTACTCTCCTTTGTTCGAAAGAATTTCTCTCAATTCGCGATATTCTCAGAGATAAAATTTAAATTGGCATGTTCAGTATTTCGCTCTAATTCGAAAGAGAAACGTTTCCTGATTCTTAACGAAGCAACTGAGAGCCAAAAGGTGCAATGAAATCTATAAACTGCTCTTATTTCGAATACAGGAGGGTGTGCTTGACTTGAGGAAAAATATTTAAGATATTATACAGAACAATCAAATTTACTAATTACAGGTGTCACCTTTCTGAAGGTTCCCTCATTCCGGGCATACTCAGAAGCCTTTCTGTGAAATATTCAATTTATCCCTAATATAATGAAGAATTAAACAAGACGGACAGAATAAATAAAATTTTCTCATCATCACGTTCTTGCAAAAATATTTGGACTCGATCTCTTGTAGGTATGATTAGGAAGCTTTAATTCCTCATCATTATTACATTACAATCGTAAAAGAACGGCGATTGAAGAAAATTCTTTTAGTCTTTGAAATAGATAAGAGCGATTTGACTCTCAGCTATGTTCATTCCTTTTCTTAAATTAAATTTGGATCAACAGCGCTCAATAACGCTGGAAGATAAGAGCAATAGTTTATTTATTGATTGTTAATGTCTAAATTTCTCATATAATGTTTTTTCTACATAGGCAAATTAGTGGAATATTAAATATGACTAAAGTGGCAATTAGATGAAGAAAAAGTACATCTATTGTTGTTTTTGCAGAATTCAAGTGCTATGAATAAGATCTCTAAACTGAATCTCTAATAAAATATGTAGTTTGATTTAATGTTTTCTAATTATGGTTCGCTAGCCAGAAAATTAACGGAGAGTCTATTTCTGTATAAGCTGAGATAGAAAAGAATACATAATGCTAACTTAGCAGAGTAACGCAAATATTTCCCACCGAACTGAACACTGAGTAAACAAAATGGGAGCTGCTCGTTTAACTCCGATTCCTACACTACTGAATTGTTGTATGTCTAAGAGTCGCTACGTCTAATTCTGGTAGCTAAAATTTGTTCAGAGTGATTTCAGTAACAGCTTACAAATATAATTTGATAAAAAAAAAAACCACTTTAGTTAGCGCCTAACAAATAAAATGAGTTTAAACGAGTAAAAATTTCGGATCGCTAACAAATCACAGAATGCCATGTTGTCTATTTTAGTTTCAATAGGCCTCAGTTCCAACTCTTAGGCCATCTTATGTGTGCAATAACCATTTTTTACTTGTTTTCTTATAAATATCCGAAGAACAATCAGCAAGAGCTCCTCGAAGACCAACATTAGTAAACTGATTTCTTTGAGATCAGTGAGGACAGACTCCTCACGTGTCAAAAAACACAAGTAATATCTATTACGTTGAAATACCATCGCTTTCTAGTCCCAAGAATTTTCTTGGGATAGATAGTAAATCCTGGAAAAAATTTTTAAAACAAGAACAAAGAATCTTTCTATTGATAGCTATTTGTTTGAATCCTCTGGTGATATATCCATGGGACTGAAATCAACACGAGTGAGCGAGCGTTCCAAACGGTTAAGCGAAAACTCTTTAAAATGAAGAACATAGGAACCTGCCCGTAAAAAGGCAGTAAATATTAAAAAAAAAAAACAAACTCGCTGGAACTTCTAGAAGGATAGAAGGTTAATCCGTTTCTATTAACTTACTGAGGCTAGACTGGATTATTCAAGAAATCAACGAAATCCAAGAAAACATCGTTCTAGATTAAACACTCCGATTCCAGATTACTGCAGCGTTAAATAATCATACTTTGGTGGCCAAAATTTATTTGCGAGAATAATACCCGGAAATATAGGACCCCGCGTCAAAAACCTCGTTTCCGAACTCAGCAAGCTCGCTCTCTTCCAATAAAGGCTCTTTAGACAAAACTAATAGATTCTTCCGAAAAAGATATTGGCTACTAATTGTCAAAGGCCTTCATTTCTTTTGGTGTTCTATTTCCCTTATTTTTTCTAAGAAATGTACCAAAGCAAGCGGAAGCAGCTGACACCAAGCTCCCTTAGATTAGCTCTCTCAAATATGAAATCAATGTAAGATTTTGTTAAGGAGAAATATTTTAGCAATAATTTTGCCATTCCATTAAATTCGAGTCTCCTCCGATAGATTGTTCTTGGATCTTGATTGCAGGAGAAGTGTCAGCTCTTCACTCACAAATTTAAGGCTTAATTACACAATATATATCAATACATAAACAAGGGCACATCCATTTCTGATGTGTATTGAATTGAAGCGAACACCACCAAATTTGCAAAAGAGCGTGAACACGTTACCCTAAGCTCATTCAAGCGGCCATTTCAGTCTTACTTTTCTACATAATGACACAAAACGAGGTGGGCTCTTCTCGTTTATACTCAGCCATTTGAATGGATGAGAGGCTTTGAACTAGCTCACTTCGAGAATGTTAAAAAAACGAAGCCATTCGGATGTGTCAAAATGATTTGCTTATGATTTTCTAACGAAAAATTTATTCGTACTGACATTTTTTCCTTATCTAGAATGGTTAGCGACCGAATTATTTAATAAAGAACGGTTTCCTTTACTGGATGTGTTCCTTACTGATTAGTTAAACTCATTAAAGCTACGAAATCATAACTGTTTATAATTAATTAAATAAAGTCGCAGCAATAATAATGTCAAGTTTCGCAGTTTCATTTAAAGCATTCTTCGGAGGTGCTACCAAACCAAATCTCCTCGGAGACGTAGAAAAATCGGCACCAATTCAATCAAATCATTTAGAGGAGCCACCAAGACAGAAGTTAACCAAAGAACTATTATTGAATAGTTTGAAGGACGGCGGAGGTCTAAAGCTGCAGAGAAGAAATAGTGACAAGTTCGATGAGTATTATGAGATGGCTTCTCTACAGATGTTTTATTGAGCGAGAAACACAATTTATTATTACAAACAGAGTTACTGAACGAACCGCGTTCAGGAAAAACGAAGAAATTCAAAGAGTTAGTATTTTAAATTTTAGCTTATCGTCAGTTTTCATATTGACTACTTAATCAATTAAACGTTACTATATTAACCTATAATTACTATTTTACATTTAATTTGCCGGTGCCTAGATAAAAATCATTCTATATTACTTTGAAAAGAATAGATATTTGGAGATGGGATTATCTCCTTTCCATATCTAGGCACCTTATTAGCTCATAATTATTTGAGTGACATAGTAATACTTTCTCTTATTCCTAGTTACAGAATGAGTGAGTATTCGCATTTACATGAAAACCTCAACTAATTTAAAGTCTCTTAGTTAAGATAAAGCATGCCGAATTGTCCTTAGTTTAGTTAAACGGTTCTTTGCTTGGATTTAAAACGGTAGTTTCACGTACAAGAATCAGGCATTTTCTCATTTTAATTACAAAATTTTCACATTAAGAAACTTCTTTAATCTAGAAAAACAAATCAACAATCATTTCACCAAATTATTCAATTAGACAATGAGAACTGTCAGTACCATAATTTAGATTAAAGGAGATATTAAGGGGTATACCAGCTTTCTGTCAAATTTGAATATCGTGAATAGAGTCATAATAAATACTTCTTAACACGAAAATAATACTTAAGAAGTGAGACATGTTCAATTTGGATGAATCAACACCAATCCAAAATAATGTTAAATTGATGTTCATCGAAGAGGTTGGTTCGGGCTACTGAGCCTTTTTCTTTCTTCGAGTTGCCAAATTTTCCAAAGGCCGCATTGTTAATGTAGCTTTACTCGATGGCAGGGTGCCGACGACAAGCAGAACCAGCATTATCATGAAAGATGGTGATGTTAGTAGCGTCAGATTTTTCACAAGAAAAGTTAAGGAAAATAATATTAAAAATTCCAGCACACCCGATATTCATATTTGGGTTGCATCTGGCGTGATTGTACCAAGCATTACACTCAACAAGAAAAGAATGAAAATCAGAGGACTCAGCGTCATCTATGTAGCATCATTAGTTTTCCCCGAACTGAGTGATGTATAACAGGCATTATCACATTTATGATATATGACCTTAGATATTGATGACTTACTACTCTCACAAGAGATGGAATCCGCCATTCAAAGTATTTTGAAGAAAATAAAAACAAAAGGGGAAAAATTTCCCCTATTAATGTACAAGAGAAAAACACACACATTTAAGCAAGTTCACAAAGTCCCAAGCTTTTTGCTACCCTACATATTTTAATTACCAACAATAGATTATTAAGAATGAAGATATATAGAAATTGACCCTATGGATGCGTATCAAAGGCTGAATTATTTGGCCAGTTGTAGTTTCGCTCTTGCTTTTTCAATGTTAAGATAATTGTTTTGATATCTTCCCGTATCCAGTTGGTCTTCCATTTGAGGATTGGTGGAGTCTTTTGAGAGCTTTCCCAAATTCAAACCCAATTCAGAATTCATCCCATTGCTTGAAGATCGCTTTAAATGTCCACTCAAGATCTTTTCCTTCATGCTTACTACGGAAAATGTTTCCAACTTCCTTCGAGTAAGCTCCGAGAGAGAACTATCATTCTCTTCAGAATCTGACAAAGTAGATTGATCTGACGTCTACAATTAAACTTTAGAAAAAAAGGCTAAGTGAAAATTATTTACCGAAACACTTTCTTTAACAGCACTGTTTTGCTTCGCGAATTGTTTGCCCTGAACCGTTTGCACTCTCTCCGAGAAATCCAGGCCGTCTGAAATTACGTTAATTGCTTTGATGGTAGGAGTGCCTCTAGTTGATTGCTCCCCTTCAAAAGTCATCGATGATATATCGAAACTAATTGAATTTAGATAAACGAAGAGATGTTGTGTATTACAATGCTGTTCGATGAGAAGAAAGCGTTTGGAAATATGCTGTCATTTGGAGTCGAAGGTATTCTGGTTTTAGAATTGTAAATTGAATTATTAGGTTTGATGCTTAATCGGATTTAACAACTCTTTTGCAATATTAATTCAACAGTAGATCACTGATAATTTGTGGAACAAAAACCCTGGATATAATTCCAAGATCCAAATTAGATAATTAAATTCTCATTCGAAGTTTCGAATGAAATTTGTTCCGAGATAGGCAATATATTGAATTATTCCTTTAAATTTCTACATAGGATTAGATGCTTATAAATTGAATTGAAAATGACTAATTGCTGGCCAAAGACTTCAAAAAGCTTCTATAGGATTCTATTACCGTTAGAAGAATCATATATTGGATTCTGACTGTAACTATGCATAGAATGTAAAATCGTGATTTGATCGCACTGGGATCAATTAGACTGAGAAATAATTTTGAGCTTTGTAATTCATGAAACATGGTTCTGTCAGCAAACATATCATTAATGAGGGTTCTCGAATTGTGATTACTTTTCTCACAGAGGAAGGTGCTTAAAAAAGAATCTTATCCTTATCATTGTTTTGCATTTAAAAGCCCTACTTTCTCGAATACTCGACCATATTAAGGAATATTAATTTTGAAGATAATTTGTGAATTTAAATCTCAGGGTTTTTTGGAATTGATAGAATATTTGAGAACAACTACAGGTGGAAATTTATGAAATAAAATCCAAGTGCCTGTCAAACTAAGGTTGCAAGTCAACAAAAAATTTGAAGGTCAATGGAAGAACAAGGGTTAGTAAACATTATACTCAAAAACTTTACGAGAATCAGATGTGAAGAGAGAGAGTCGGTAATATGGAAGAAAGACAACTTACGAGAAACAAAGTAATTTACATGTATTTAATGTTGAAGAGGTAGAGGAAAATGCAAGAAATTAAAGCTAATGCTACCTAAAAATAAACAGAGTAAATTAAAGGAACTATGGTAGCCTAGCGCGCGCCTTTTGGATATCCATGTCAAAATAGCTTTTAGGAGGTGTAACAAGACCCTCTATTAAATCCTCGGGAGTAAATTCTGAGGACTCCATGGTAGGCAGCGCCGGATTTCCTTTCGAAATCTTGTTCTTCAAGTTCGCCACGGAATAGGCGTCAGAGTTCTTTAGTTTCAACTGGCTGATTGAAGTCGTCTCTTTATTATCTTCGTCGTCAGCATTTGACAAGCTTTTTTGCAGGGGTTTTTGGAAAACTACTGGAACGCATAAATTCATAGCACCATTTGTGTTTTTTGATGGCTTTCCTTGCAGCGTGAAAATTCTTTCACCAACAGCCGATTTCTCATCAGGGCTCAAGTTCTCAGGTGTTTTACTGAAGACGAAAGCTGTATGATCGTCTTCAAAAGTAAAGGAGGCAACGCCGAAACTATTTGAAAAAATGATCATTAACAAAGGGTCGAGGAGAATCAAGCATTACAATGCGGTCTTGTCGGAGAGTGGAGTGTCAAAATAGGCGGTTGTCATAGTCTGGTTCATGGGAACTTGGATGTTGATTTTTACAAAATGAATTTTGTTTATTAGATCTTTGCAGGGTTTTTAAATGCGGCTGTGGATAAAAATCGTCAGTAGGTCACTGAAAAATTGATTCTTGTGAAATAATTTTAAACTGGATAGGTGTGAATAATTTTGTTCTTTTTCCAAGTGAGAATTTGAATTCTTTGATAGTTCCCGAATTGAATCTTTTGCCTAAGTTACGATGACTCAGATCTGAATTTCTTACCTACAAGTGAAACGGAATGCTCTTTTGCTAGAGCTTTCTAAATCAGCAGCCTCAATAAACGAGTGTTAAGAAATTCGAACACGGGTTAATTGCTCTATTAATAGGAAGGAATGATTATCATTGAATTATGAATTGGAAAAAGCCCTACTATAATCTGATCTGTGCATTGGTGTTTTAAAAATCAAACTTGTATCACAAAAAACATAATTTATTTATTCCCTGGATAGCAACTTTGAAGGCTTTTTAGTTGCTCAGAGGTATTTAGTTTCTCATCATATTTGTGTTGTCCTGTTTATCATATGAAAGAGCAAAATAAGAAGCATCTCCTTAATTCTGAGAAGTAAGAAAGTATTGAGCTGATATAGGAAGGAGAAGGACATTTCAAGCAGGTTAAAAAAAAGTCAAAGTGATCCTTTCCTTTAATTTGTGGTCTCTGTCAGAGCTTGTCTTTTTCGGATGAAACTATCAAACTTCTTGCTCCTTGAAATCATTCTATTAGTAATTGTTCTTGTATTGAGCTTATATTTTCATAAAATAATCTTTGAATTCCATCTTTGCTTGTTGACAGGAAGGACTCTCAAAGCTATTTTATTCTTTAAGGTTTGAATAACCTCTAGAGATCAAGCTTGAGTTTCTTATTCGTTCGGAGATGCGAATTTTCACCGAAAAGTATTGAAGGAGCATTACGATGAAAATTACTAGTCTCTGAAAAAGCAAAATTCAGATCACCTGCCTCTCCGAAATCCGCTTCGATTTGAAATGATATTTCTTGTCATCCCTTTTCTAAAACTACTATCACCGCACCTCACCTCTCAGGGACTTGAGATTATGCTTTCTTCTCGAACTTATCATTTTGATTTCGCAACCACTTTTAACATCATCTATTCAAATGTTTTGCTTTCCATGACCAGTTATAAACCCTCAAATCAAGATTCTGCTAATATATCGTCCAAAGATCTCCTTAAGAGGAAAATTATATCTTACTTACAAGCACTTGCAGTTCCAATGTATTAACATAATTTCCAAGCTACACATTTTCGTATCATAAATTCACTTAATCTTTCAGGACCTTGAGTAGTTGCTCGTTCTTCTTACAATCCCAGCCTTAAATAGAAGAAAAAATCCAATTATTAAACGTAGTTAATTATAATTCATTAGATCCATATTGAATCATGCAGTCATGCAATAATTATGAATAAGGTGAACAATTGACTAACAATAGCTGTCAGCGTTTTGATATACTTACTACGACTACTTCAACTTAAAAAATTTAAAATATGAGTTAGCCTTGAAAACATTAATATTTTAAAAAGAAATATGCTCAAATAAATTGTCATAAGTTACGCGTACTTTTCAGTCGATATTACTCGGCTCAACCGCCTCCTCTTCACGAGATTCAGCAAATCTCACCTTCCAAGTTACTGATTTCTTTTCTCTTCGTTTTGGATTTTGCTCATCCTTAGCCTCACTATTCGAGTTTCTCAAGATCGACCCTCTTCTAACGAGCTTCCTAGTGACCTTCATTTCCATCACATCAGAAAAAAGATCATTCTTCATATCTGAAGGAGAATCTTCGAAAATCTTACATTTCTCTACCAGTTTATCTTCCTTGAGTGAATTTTCTGATGACTCGCTATGGAAAGAGTGTCTATTGTTGTCTTCCTCTTCGCTATCCGCGATTGAAGGTTTCGATTCGCATTTCACAAGAGAAATTAAGCTTTTTTTAATCTGAGCTTTGCTATTAAGTCCCACTCTTAATTTCTGTATAACTGAATCGAATCCCATGAGGACATCTTCTCCTGACTTTGCTGGAGAATCAGTTGATGTCATACTATGCGTTCTTTGGAGATTTCTTTGACGAGTGAATGCAAACGAAGGACTAGATTCTTTCGACGAGTCCCCTCCGTTTGATTTTGTACGTTGAGCAAATTTCAGTTTTGCCAAGAGAAAACTATCCTGCTCTTTGTTTGAATTATTCGGCGAGACATCGGTTTTCATCTCAGGGCTAGCATCTCCATTGGTAGTGGGATGGAAGGAGCCTTCGAAGCAGGTATGATTTGAGGCTTGCAGCATGAGAAAAACTTTTTTGTTTCGAACTCGATTCTACCAAAAATAAATTCTTCGAATATGAGACCAACTTTTAGAATGATTCTCAGATTCTTATAGCGTGAAAACTTCATTCAGATTGAGTGAAATATTCTGATGGAAATTTGAAAGGTTAGAAAATTTGATTAATTTGTATAGAACAAAATAAGCTGTATATTAGAGGTACTTTCAATATTGTGAAAATTCTAAGATACGTTATCCAGTTTGAAAAATTGGATTCGAATTTATCAAAAATCACGCGACGAATAACGATCTTTAAATCCATATTTCTAGCCTCAACAACAAAATAAACAAATGCCGTCACGGGTCGTAATCTTTTAAAGCCTTAGTGGCACCTTTGCGGTTCCTGTGATGAGAAAATCATTCCTAGTCGTGAAATTATCTCTTAGCTTTGCTTTTCTTTAATGGTAATTGTAAGATAATAGTAAAATCACCTGTTGTTGAAGAGGAGAGGTGTTAGAAACAGAGTTGGTGCTGTTGGTGCTCTGAAGTCTGATATTCTGAGGGGTAAACAGCTTCTAAATGAGGTATTTGTGAGATAACAATTCACAGAATTTAGAATAACCGAAACGAACAGTTTACAGCAACAATTATGATATTCGCTGAATTATTTTGTTTTATAAATTAATTAAATGCGCCGTTTGGGTTTTGACATTTCTTTTCTAACAAGTTTGCTCGCTGATCTCCAATGAGATTTCAAAATAAAGCACAGAGCATGCAGAATGGAACCCGAGCTCTTAACAATCTCATCAATATTAGCTCTTATTTTGATTAGATTACAGATGCTCTCAGATTATATGAGGATTTGCTCGTAGTTTTCAAGTTTGGAGCATTTTTCATGAATAATTGGTATATTTAGTAATAGTTTGGGAACTTGTTTACAATTATCATAACAACTGTAAGACTCTTTGCTAATGGTACTTTGTGAAGGTGGTATTCTAATAAAAACTCAACTATATAATCGTAGTTTTCTTTCAGTGCTAGTTCTAACGCAATAGTTATGCCATATCAATCTAATCCGTGATGTGTAAATATCAGTAATTATCAAAACCAGGAGTCGCCAGATCCTGAGAGAATTAATAACAGTAGCATGAAATAAATTTATAGATTTCAAAGGACTGATATACATGATTTTTTAATTCTTTGTGAAGGGAATTATGATTTCAACAATATCGAAATTCAGCGAAATTCCATTCTAAATTTGCTGTGATTGCTGTTCGCTCATAATCTCTTTGAGATTTGCTCAAATAGCCAGAGAAAATATACCTCTGCAAGGTTGATAATTTGCTGAGCTAGTTTATTCTGACGTTTGCTTCTCCAAAGCGTAATATGACAAATTTTTTGAATTGTAACTCAAACAATCTCCGACGAATCACATAAAATCAATATAATTTTTTGAATGTCACAAGAAAAATGTCACATAGTTAAACTCCCGTGAATGCTGTCTCTGAGTCGATAATTTTTCACACATGAACCATTATGTCAGTATATTCAGAATTAGGCCTTCCATTTAAAGTTATGTCAATAATGATAACTTTCATTTCTAAATTTGTTAAATTAATATTTTTTGGAGGAAAAACTTCGTTTTCAAGATTGGTAGATCCAAACTCTCGAAACATTCGTTTAGAATCATCCTTCATTCACTTTTCTTTCCATTCATATTCAGAGAATATCTATTCTCTTTTCTCTGATGATGACCATCGAATGAAAAAAAAATCGTGGTATTTCATCATCTCACCATCTTTCTTGACATTTTAGAGTTGACTAAACTCAAAGTCCATAATTTCAAAGAGCAGGTTTTCTTCAGCGCTTTATATCCAGCCTACATTGCTTTTGAAAAAAATTCAGAGCCAATAGCGTTTTTCTCCAGTACAAACCCTGTCTATAACATACTATGCTTACTTATGAATTCCAGCTGTTCACGATTCCGAATGAATTTTGATATATCAGTATGACGTTAAAGTCAGTTTCATAAAAGATTATTTGGCTGATTTCTGTATGAAAAGCCTCTAATGAATTCAGCAATTTTTAAATAGAATCATCACTTAATTAAAATAATCTCGTAGCAGCTTTCTGCAGAAATAACTCATTCATGTCAGCTTCGTCTAAGCATCAGAAACAGACCCCTGTCACTTATGGTGACATAATTTACATACAATACGTGCCAAGAACATTGCACAAGTGCTTGTTACTTTACGCAAATGGCTTCAACGACAACTTAGTATATGCTGGCAGCATGGACACACCCATTAACGCAGCTTTCAAGTCTACGCATTTCCTAATCCTTCCCAGCATCCAATGCAACTCTCAAGGACAACATTTCCTTTCATTTTTAGTCGAACAACTGAATTTGCTTAATGATAATCATAACAGTAAACGCACATTTCGAGAGCAAGTCGATAAGGACGCATCGCCGCCATCAAGCAGAAACGACACTTCAAATTTATTAGCAAAACACCCAGAATCAGGTCTAAGAGTCTCTTCTGAAGAGAATGAGCGCATCGCAGCCTTCAAAACAGAGAGACTCACGGAAAATAACTCGGGAGACTCGTCGCCTTTATCACCAAAATTCCAGAACGCAGGTTATCAGTATTTCTCCAAGGAGCTACAGAAGAAAAACGAAATTGAAATCTCCAGAAACGAGAGAATGATCAGTTTGAATTTCCGCACTTTACAAGAACATCTCGGGAAACCTGTCAAATACGAAGACCGTGTCCTTTTATATCACTTTGAAAGCCAGCAGTTTTTATGCACTTCAAATTGTACAAACCCAATAGACAGTGCTCTTTTGAAACTCTCATTGAAGAAAATCATCTCGACTGGGTGTTATTTTCAATTTCAAACGCTCCCGAAATTCGGAAACACAGGCGAAATCGTCAATTATGAACTTCCTTTGACGATTGTTTCTTATGATGGGTACCCAATAGACATAGGAAGCCAAGACATCAGCAAACTACAAGGCGATGCCACAGGAATAAGCACAAAGCATGCTTTCGACCTCAACCAAGTGCCTGAAGACCCTCGAGTGAACGACGAGTATTTCCCTTATGATATTTATAGAAGTAGCTTTTGTCATAAGGCTTTTACGGAAACTTATGCTGCTGGGATAAAAAGAATTAGGAAGACATTGCATCATTTTAAGATAAGTTTGTATTCCACGCACCAGAACCGAGTTGAAACCCAGAAGCTCAAGGGAATAAACAATGGCGATTACGTCCGGATCGAAGCGAATCATTATACTCTAACGGCAACAAAAACGCCTTATGAACAAAGGGGATATTTTGAGCGGTCTGATCTAGAGGATTCTCAGAGCAGCTTGATTCATAGTGTCTTCCAAATCATTCATTTGGACAAAGAATGGATGAATATGTCGAAACTGCCTCTTGGGAAGTCAGTTAGCTTCCTGCCTTGGGATCGAGCATTCGAGAAATCAGGCGAAAAAGGGTTTCTTTTGAAGCATTTCTTTACAAACTTAGTTTTTGATAACCCTTCAAAAGATAAAATCTTGCGCCCCTTCGAATCTTCAGAAGAAAACCAAAACGAAAATCCTTATACGGAAATTCACTTATATGGACAGACACCTGAAGCTGAGGCAGCGTTTTCAAAATCAGTGCTTCCTTTCATGAAAATCAGCTCTCCAGGGGAACAGCAAGACGTTTTTTTTGACGATGGTAAACGTATCAATAGCGATACTCTGAAGGTGCAAAAAGAAACAAGCTATTTCACTGGTTTCCGTGATCCTGGAGATTCTATTCAGCAAACGAGCAAAATCCATCGTAAAAAGCCCATGAATAAACCGAAACTGCCTTCGGCAATGAAATTTATTAAAATTTCAGACGAAGAAATCTATACAATGAACCAGAGCATTCATTTTGCTAAGGAGCTGAAAATTTTCTATCTAACGATCGTGAGTAGTTTAAACTCTCAGACGGTGATTTCCGAACAGGATCTGGAGTACATGACTCATGCGTGTAAAAAATACTATAAGTACCTTTTTACCAACAACGCAGAAGACCCTTTTGTTTCTCTGTTCGGCCAGGCAAGCAAAGACCACCTGCAGATAGATACTGTAAATAAAACAAAGCAAATCTACGCAAGAGAATGCAGAATTATCGATCTCTGCAACAAGATTTTGTTCTATCTTGCTGTAAATTCAGGCGTTAGCGACGAGGAATTTATGTCAGACATCCCTACTACAACCAAAGTCGCTTATTTAAAGACGCTGACTGGTCTTATCGACATTATTGTGAAAATAATACTGGCGAATATTCGAAATAATGGAGTCAATCATCGATACAATTGTCAGTATGTTAAAACTTACGTGTGGGCTCTATTGAAGCCTCAAGGACTCTATAAGCATGCGTCAACGTTGCCAACAGACGAAAACCGATTGAAGGATATTTTCCTGCCGCTAATCGTGGAGTTCTTTTGGGGGAAGGACCTGTACGCGCTTGATCAAATAAACCATTTTAAGAAAGAATGCTTTAACTTCTTAGAAAACCAGCAAGATTTTAGTGTTCATGTGCTCCAGCTGCTCCAATTCGCATTCAGAGGAGAAAATCCATACTTTTATCCGTACATCAGAGACTACCTGATGGAAGACTTTCTCTGTGACTCAACGCGGTTTAAAAACCTAATCCCAGAGATGGTTCAACAAAGTGGTGCCATATACTTTGTGTTCAGGAGGCGAGGCAAAGAACCAATAGAATTAGAAATTTCGGAACTAACCGCTAAAAGAAAAGAGGCAATTTATTTAATGTGGATCCTGAAACTGATTTGTGCGATGGACCTCAGAAAATCAATGCGATTTTCGATACAAATAGCGAACTATTTCAACCTCGCAGACTGCAAATGCGTCATGACCGACCCGAAAGTCTTTTATGAAATTAGAAATTTGATGTCATTGATGACCTCGCTGATTCATTTTGGTTATAAAGAGCTTCCCTGGAAAAGCATTCCTCCTCAGATAAAAATATTCAGCAGCGATGAAGATACGGTCCTGGCTGTGATTCACAAAATGTTTGCTAAAGAACGAGAGAATCTCATCAGAACGCATGAGAGAGATATGCTTCTGTCCTCTGGCAAATTCCTTTTAATTATGGAGTCCGAGAACCTTGAACAAGGCCTGCAGTACCTCAAAACACTGGATCTGACTACTTATAGCTTTAAAGAATTCACTGTCGCTTTAAGCATTGCGACATACTTATTGAAGGGCCAAACGGCTAAGGAGTTGGAGACTCTAGTGCTGCTTTATAACAACATGTGGGCGATTCTCGAGACCTCCCTTAAGGAACAAAGGAATCAGGAGGTCAGCAATTTGATAGAAAGGGCGTTTTCATTGTTAATTTTGTTAGACGTTCATATTATTACTTTCGCTGTGGACTACGCGTTAGAAAACATTCGAAAACACGTTCTGCAGAAGTTTACCTTGGAACTGAGCGAAGAGGCTCCGGCAGATAAGAAAAAAATCAAATCTTTAGCCGTTGTCGTCCAGGAGAGCATCGTAAAAGCCTTTGGACAAGATACTAAAAAGAAGATATTTGAAGTGATAGCAACGGCGTCGAAGAATCTGACTTATGGACCGGAAACGACAGACAAGTTGATGCTTGCTCTCCTGAAAAATGAGAAAGAACAAGCGACGCTGCAGATCGCTTTGAGATATATGGCTGAGACCACTCGCCTTAACTCATTGGCCATGAGAACCCTTTATAATTACTCTCTTTTCGATACTCCAATGGAAATTAGTGGACTCACACGGCTTGTGGAATTGATCTGCGAAATTAATTCTATCAAGCGAGAAATTCAGTTTATCCGTGAGTTCCACCCCAGCAGCGTCGACCAGCAATATATTCATCAGCTCCTCGGATCTCTCGTGCTCGCACTTGAAGAGGTTCTGACAATTGTATACGATTATCACAAGCATGTTCGAGATTTCATCTCAGATTCGGATCCTCAAATCAAACGCGCGTTTTTTATCAACGGACTACGTGAAGCCAAAAGCAAGCATCGGGCTCAGGCGTTCGTACTTCAACCCCAAGCTGTTGGCCAGCTCTGGCAGAAAGCGCTTCGATCGTTCAATATTGAAGCACTGCTTATTCCTATCTGCATCAAATTGGTCAATCATCATTTCATGGGGGATGAGTGCTATGAAGACAATAATGTCAGACTCTCCTTGAGACTGATAATGATAATAATGATGATATACGTCTACAAAAACTCTGAGAATCAACACAAGCTTGCCACCTACGAACCTTTTATTTATCTCTTCTTCAATCCCGAGCCAGAGAAGGATGAGCTCTTTGGAGTTGATCGAGACATCGTTTTTATATCTCTTTTCGAAGAGAACCAGCAGCTCCTCCGAATGGATCATAAATACATCCTTGACATCTTGATCACCAGGTTCATCAACCCCCACAAGAATAATGCGGACTTTATAAGCAAGAACTCAGATAATCCATGGGAATTGACGCAAATGCAAAGTCTGAAAACTTTAGTCCAGGCTCAGATTCCTGAGGAATATTTTGATCCGTATCAAATTATCGCTTCTAAGTTTTCTGCGCTGATAGATGGGTTTACTAATCATGATGGATTTAGTTTCAAGACCGTTGTAAAAAAGTCAACAACACCGTTCAATAGAAACACGAAAGAGTTTATTATCCATCAGCCAATGTCCTATGAAATTTTGCTCGAATTTTTTAAAGGAATTTCTTCTTTGTTGAAATTAGGCAACGAACAAAAAGTGGCCGTAATGCAGCAGGAAATTCCACCAGAGTCTTGGTATTTCTTGCTCGTTAACAAAAATTTCATGTTCCAATTTGAAGCACGTGGCCTTATATACAATGGCTTTATCGAATTATTTTTACAAAATTTCAAAAAACCTGGGGTGTTCGATAATAAAGACCGGACTTTTGCCTTTTTGGGAATATTGCTGCTCGATATCGCCTCTTATGTTGATTTCAAATCACTGGAGCAAAGAACCACCACTCAGCATTCTCTTTTCCCAACATCTGACAACGGAAGCTTTGTGAAAAAACTCAGGGAATCCGCTTGGCTTGGTCCGATAATCCAAAAGAACGAGCAATTGAAAATCATTTTTGACGAGTATGCTGATATCTTAGCTGCTCATCCTCTTGCTGATTATTACACCAGCGTGTCGCTGATCAACAAACCTTTTGTCGACCATTGGGTTAACTGCATCGCTGAAGGGTGCATTCGGATGTTAACTCTTATTCTGGCCGAAAGACACAGACTCTTCGCAGATAGAATCACAAAACCAATAGAATACATTATCAATTTAATCTTGGAATTGCACGACCTTGAAGTCGAAAACAGCCGAATTCAACGCGAGCTCCATGACTTTGCTGTTAATCTGGTCTCAAGGAAAGAATATAGCTTCTATAAGCAAATTCTAGCCAATATCGCTTATAAATCATCCGATTCAGCAGATATATACGATTCGAGGAAAAGAAGCGTGTATGTAGGAAACTTTAAAAAGAGGATGTCAAAAGACTATACTAGCGTTTCAATGGCCCAAGTTATAAATCTACAAGCAGAGAAACTACTAAAAGAAGAGAAGTTCCACGAGGAGCAAGAGCTTGTCAAATTCGGTACAAGTCTTCGTGATAACCGTGAAGTTGCTTCACGATTGGTATTATTCATTCGAAGAGCAATCCACGATCGCTCGCAGCTCACAAGCGAATGTCAATTTGCTGTTAAAGTCCTCACTGAGATTCTCAAAGCCAACAACTCCGACCCAATCAGTCGCCAAAAACCCATCTATGAATGGGGCCAGCTTGATCTCAGCGACCAGAAAGGCCTTACCGAAACGCAAAACTACCTAAACGAAATCGGGCTGCCTCAATTGACTGTGAGGATGATCGAAACTAATTCAGATGAAAAAATCGTAACCGAATTACTAAATCTCCTCATCTGCTTGGTCTACTCAGGGAATCCCGCCGTGCAAGACACATTATTCAAGCTTGTTGACAATGACCCAGAAAACAGTTTTGCCAAAGCCCTTCATAAGCATTTCACAAACCAATTCTACGCATTGAAGGCGTTCGAGGAAGGACGAGTGCAAAGAACATACTCTATCTGTCAAAATAAGATGTATTTCTTACATCAAGCGAATCGGTGGATGAACGTCGAGGGACTTGGAAACCGAAAAGAGAAGATCCTACAAGAAGTCTCTGAATCATTGCCTGAGTCTGACAAAGTTTGGGTGAGCAGCTATGCCTCTCCGTTGCTATTGGGATTGAAATTAGTACAAAGCCTGTGCGAGAATCATTGCACTAACTTCCAAGAGTATTTTCGAGAGCAAAAGTTGGAGGGGAAACCTCACCCGCACTCGGTAAACTTCGTGAAATTTTGCGAATATATGATTCATGACTACATTCAAATCATTAATCGCTACAATGTTGAGTTCGGAATGGTGCTGCTAGATACGCTGGTTGAACTTGTACAGTGCCAGACGAGAAGAAACGCATCTTTATTGTTAAAAAATACGCTTTTAGAGGATATAATAAACTCTCTGGCAATTTATGATATGGAGTTCGATTTGATTTCACGAGGGTTCAATGGAGAGATTATGGATGAAACGTATATGGCTTATAAAAAAAGAGCAGTGATTGTTTTAAAGGAATTAGTCGAGGGCGCGGATCCAATAAAATTGAAATACATACAGGAGCAAGTCAACTTTGCTTATCTAATCCGCACGCTTTATAATTTCTTAAGGCATTTTTTTAAGGAAAAAGGGTTTGTGTTCTCACCAAAATCGACAACTAATCGTAAAAAGTTAGCTGCAATACTCAATAGGGCGGAGCTAAGTGACCATGGGAGTTTGATGAAGACAGCGTTAAGACTCTACTCAGTGCTTAAGTATCTATGGAGTGATCTCGAGAGCAAAATCGACAAAAAGATCCTTAAAATAGCTAATGAGAGTGAGTTTACCGATGACGAGACGAATGAGTTGAGCTTATACATCTACTGTTTCCTCGAAAAGTACTTGCTGAGCATCGAAGTCGTTACGAATCGGGAGAAAGACCTCATTCGTATCTATTTTCCTATGCTAACAATTTGTAGCATAATTAAAAAATCTGATGAAATACCAAAATTCTTAAAAAGCGTTGACCGAAGCAATGCTCAAACGAAAGTTGAAGGGCTGCTGACTCAGGCTCGCAAAATGGACCTCATGATCAAGGCTTACTATGAAAAGAAAGAATTATTCAATTATACCTTGGGGTTTAAGTATTTTCTGGCTGTTTCTCATGCGTTCGTGCTGGCAATCAACTTATTTATCATCTTCGCCTTCCATTCCAGCGAGGACTCTGCTGGAGGAGTTACTCGATCAATATCTAGCCAAGAAACGATTTTGATGTATATGCTGTTTGTGCAGGTGTTCCTCGCCACAGTTCAATTGATCTGGAACGCCAAGATCGACAGCAAAGGAGTAGTATCCTCAAAATGGACCCAAAGGATCGATGCAATGAGAGAAGAGTTGGGTTTGGAAAGGATTAATGAAGTCGAAAGCTCTTTCAAAAAGGATCAGAACGCTCCAGCAAATGACTTATGTGACTTGGTGCTCGACCTTAAAGGTCCTTCGTCAGAAGAGTATAAGATCCTGAGCAAAAAGCGCCGCTATATTCAGATTCAGAAGTTTTTCATTGAAACTAGATTTATTTTTACGAGCTGGTCGTTTCTGTGGAATCTGTTCTTCTTATGCATCTGCATCGCATCCCTTTTCGAATGGTTCATTTGCACGCTGCAAACGTTCAATTGGGTTGTCCGTTCCGATACCGTGAAGCGAGTTGGTATGGCGATATCCGCGAATCGAAGATCTTTCGCCTGGACTTTTCTGCTACTTGTAATTGTTTTGTATATCTATTCAATGGTGGGATATTATTTCATGAACGAGTATTTCCAAAATCAGAATGGAGCTTTCTGCACCGACACATTTACCTGCTTTTTTCAGACGATTAATTTCGGACTCAGAAGCGGGGGAGGCATCGCGGACGCTCTTGAAGGTGAATACGATGCTAATGATTCGAGATGGATATTGGTATTGAAAGTGCTGTATGACTTGTCATTCTTTTTCTTGGTTATTATTCTGCTGCTGAATGTGATCTTTGGGATGATTATTGACTCGTTTGGAGATTTAAGAGATCAGAAAAATGCCTACGATGAAGACAGGAAGAATATCTGTTTTATTTGTGGCATTGAAAGAGGAGAATACGAAAGGAAAGCTAATTTTGATATCCATGTGAAGCAGGAGCATAATCCAGAGAATTATATCTACTATCTAGTGTATCTGCTTGAAAAGGAGAGGACATCAGCGATAAATTTAACAGATATAGAAAGTTACGTTGCTACGAGCTATCATGCGAAGGAAAACAGATGGATTCCGATTGGGAGATCTTTGACTCTAGAAGAGCGGTCATAATTTACTGAAGACATACGTAATTTGAAAATGAATTGTGTTTTTTTCTGAGAATTAAGGAGATTTTTCGATCGAAAACAATTATTGTCTGGTTTAATAGGATTTGAGAAATGAAAATTGGGCTAATTTTTAAAAATCATCAGAAATTTTCTTCATTTAAGCAAATTAATCAGCAATGAAAGGAAAAGAAAGAATTTTTGAGAATACTCGAAATCGTGTAACATTCGCTCATGAAGACGGCTTAGAATAAATGGTTACATATAAAGGAGTTAGCATGCTAATTTTGACCTAAAATGAAGAATCTCATTATGTAAAACAAAAAACAACGGTAGCTCTCCATTCATGGTTCACTCTGCTCAGACAGGCACAAAAAGTCCAAGATTGGAGACTAATAATGAAATTGTGAGATTTTCATCGATTTCTAGGATGGGATTTCTGACAAATGTAAATTCCAATTAAAATTCCAACAAGCTTACGATACATCGGCTTCATCAGCTTCACCTGAGCAGAAATTAGTTTCAATTGCATTGATTGTGAAGATGCAACTCGACTCTGATTATCTGCTTGAGTTCTGACTGAGGTTTATAATAATTAACTAAAATTTATTCAGATTAGCATCCGTGTGCAAACAGAATGCTGGACAAAGCTATTACATTCAAATTGAGATTCCCTTCCGTAAGTAGACAGATCGAATTTGACCTTGACGAGAATGACTCCTTTGAGGAAGTGGCCTTAGCGGCACGTGATGAACTTAACATGAAAAATTTAGGTGACAAGGCTCATGAAAAAATAGATTTCTTTTTTGGAACGGATCTCAAGCTCGCGGTGAGGAATCATGAGAAACAATTCCTACCTGTACGAGATGTCCTGATTCAAGTGAAAGGTGTTAGTTGGAGAGAAGGAGATGTTGCTGAAATTACCGCCGTTCCAATTTATTATGGTGCATAATCTTCACCTTAGTGCAGATTTTGGTTGAGAATTTGTATGCATTAACTTCTTTACAATAATTGCTGCAATTCATCGAAATATATATCTCGGTATATACATACACACACGTTACGTTATGCTCGTTTCGAAAAATGCAGAGAATGTTCTTTGAAGAGAAATTGGAAAACTCAAATCACTGTTAGAACCCTAGACTCTAATCATTTTTATATTCTTCTGGCTAATTTCCGATAATAAAGCTGTTTCTAAGAGATAAGCAATTTCCTGAATACTTGGTTAATTAAATTTATTTAGATTAGCATCCGTGTGCAAACAGAATGCAGGGCAAAGCTATTACATTCAAATTGAGATTCCCTACCGTAAGTAGACAGATCGAATTTGACCTTGACGAGAATGACTCCTTTGAGGAAGTGGCCTTAATAGCAAGCGAAGAACTTGGAATTCAAGGTGACAGAGCTCATGAAAAAGTAGAATTCTTTGATGGGATGCAGACCTTATTCAAAACGAGAAAACCTGATGGGAAATTCCTCATCGTAAAAGACGTCCTCAATCAGACGAAAGGCATCACATGGACAGAAGGAAAAACTGCTGAAATTACAGCAACTCCAATTTATTATGGTGCATAATCTTGACTATAGTGCTGACTGTGATTGGAAACCTGAATATATCAACTTATTTCCAATATTTGCTGCATTACATTCCTATAATAATGGTATATAAACACATACATATACATTGTGCTTTGCTCATTTCGAAAAATGACGAAAATGATCTTTAAAGAAATGAAACTTACATCAGTGTTAGAACCCTAGACACTTAATCAAGTTCATACTTTGACAAAGTTCAGAGAATGAAGCTGAACTGCTAAGTGAGAAAAAAACACTATTTAATTAATTAACTAATTTTATTTAGATTAACATCCACGTTCCAGAAAATGCAGGGCAAGGAGATTACATTCAAATTGAGATTCCCGACCGCCGGTAGACAGATCGAATTTGACCTTAATGAGAATGAGTCCTTTGGGGAGGTGGCTTTAATTTCAAGTGAACAACTTGGGCTTCCAGTTGACAAAATCGAGTTCTCATATGGACCTGAATTCCGCCTTCAAGTGACTGATACCAAGAGAGAATACATTTCTGTAAAGGGGGTCCTCAATCAGGTTAAAGGTAGGCCCTGGAGAGAGGGAGATCCTGCTGAAATCACAGCAGCTCCAATTTATTTTGGGGCATAATCTTAATCTTCGTGCTGAATATAGTTGAGAATTTACATTGAGTAGCTTTCTTCCAATATTTGCTGCAAGTCATATATATATACATCGGCATATACACACATACATACACGTTTTGTATTGTTCGCTTCAAAAAATGCTGAGATTGTTTTTCAACAGAAATGGAAATTTCACAACAGTGTTAGAACCCAGACTCTTACAGATATTCATCCTCTCTTATCAGAAATGCCAGATTATGAAGCTGCTTCTAATAAGAGATAAAAGCATTACTCTAATAACTAAGCGTGCTATCTAAGCTCAAAAAAAGTGAGTTAATTTCAGTTCTGCTTGAATAAACCACGCTAAATTCATTGAAAAATTAACAATTTGGGTATCTATGAAATTTTCGATGATTTAATCATCTTCACATACAACCATTGCTCTTCTAATCATTGGATTCAGAATTCGCTCATCATGGAATTTAATTGATAGAACTTCGAACTTTACAACATCATTTTAGGTTGTTTTTAAATGTGTATCTCCAAGTTGGTGGCTATGCGACGTGTTGAAACATTTATTTCTGCAAAATTATTCCAACACCCGTCAACTATCTAAGGAAAACTTCATCTACAATTGAATTACCATTCGAGAAAATTAACTTTCGGTCTTCATTTCTCTTCGCAGTTGTCATGGATACCCTGATATTTTAGCCTTTTTCTCAAGCGAACAACAGCGTAGATATGATCAACGTACTTTGCTAATATTTACTGACACTTCCAATGAATAATGGTTCTAGAATTAAACAATCGATAGTGATTGAGGACTTCAAATATCCACTTTTAGCTCTATCTATTACCATCGCTGACCGAATCAGTATCAGTTTGCTGCTGGAGCACATTTGAACATTGTCTCTAGTTTTAGAGATCCATCTCCTACATCGAGTGCACTATTTTCAAAATTATATTTCTCTATTTTATTCCAGTCTAGGCGATTGGAAAAGTTAACTCTAACTGAATTTGCATCAGTTTATTTGGAGTGCACTTTTCGCAAAGTAACAGACGCCGACGATTCCAAAGATTTTATTTTTTACTTTTTTCATGAAGATTTATTTGATGAAAATATTATAATTTTCGACCATGAGCTGTATTTAGACAGTATTAATTGATCAAGGCGCTAACAACGTCAGAGATTTCAGGGATATTCTAAATATTCTTATCGATTATAACTAACAGCAACTAAGACTTAGAATGTAGTTATCATTTGAAAGCGGAGTCAGTACAGTGGGCTCTGAAACTGAATCATCACTAATAATGAAATTCAGAGCATAGATGGATAACTTCCAAAAAATCATAAAGGAATCCGGATATATCTATTATTATTATGTTTATCAAGATCCTGAGGGGTTTCAGAAAGCAAGAAGTCAATACATGGCTAGTTTCAATGCTCAGGTGAGGACCAATTTATCGAAAATGCTACTTTTTACAAATGACGAGGAGGTCCGAAAATTCGAAATACCAACTCTCTTAGTTACTGAAACTGCGATCAAAGGCAGAGTGCCCGATTTATTTGAGGACTAATTCACTTTGAAATATTTCAACAATTATCTCATCTTGACGTTTCAGAGCTAACTAAGTTTTTTTCTAACAATTGCGTTGCTAACATGAAGAAATCTTCGAAGTAAGAAGATTGCGCCTTATTGCCAAATGTTGAGTGTGATTCGTTTAATTCGTAATGAGACTCACTAGCCAATGTCAAGATACATAAATCAGTTCCTGGAACTATAATCAATTTTAATTTCAGGCAGCGATTCAACAGTAGTTAATTTAGGAATCTATTTAGTTCCTCAATCTAAAAAAATACTGGTGTAATTGATTGACATAAATCCTATAAATTCTAACTAATCCTATAATCTTTAACCGACTTTAAACGAAAATTTTAAACGCAAACTAAAATGGAATCGAGTTACTCAGAATCCGCTCAAAAGACACACGCCTATACAAAACAAGCCCGGCTATTCTTTTACCTACTATTCATCGGCTTGATCCATTTATTGAACCTCACAGACCTCTTCTCACAACCTGTGCTTGGTCTAACCGAGACCGGATATTGTCTCCTCATTATCGTGAACTTATTAACAAACTCATCCTTTGATCCATTCAAACATGTTGCTATCTGCTTTCGGTGTGTCACCATGTTCCTCACACTTTATTTGGCTCCTTCAAATTATCTAGTCAGCTTTACCTCTACAATCATGAATGCCTTTTTCATCGGATCGGAGATCGATAACCGCACATTGTTGATCTTCTACTCGCTTTTCTGTCTCTCTCCTTGGGTGTTAGTAATAATATTTCACGGTTATTACGAGCTCTCGTTCCCTGAGGCAAGAGAACTCACGCGAGCTGCGTATTGTGTGATGGTTCTGTTCAGCTTCGTATTCGTTGTGTCGGTGATGAATAGAAGAGCCAAACTGCGATACCTAAACAAATTAGAGAGCACATACACTGAGCTGAGAGAATTAAACTCTCGTAATGAAGAAATGAACAGAAATCTAAAGGAACTCCTGAAAGAAAAAGACAA